>Ga0335085_10000605_pt1 | contig 96823 bp, 72 predicted proteins | sample Lox_Sample_45_FD_206712 | JGI IMG/M metagenome (GOLD analysis project Ga0335085, IMG submission 206712) | Soil microbial communities from Loxahatchee National Wildlife Refuge, Florida, United States - Lox_Sample_4.5 | ecosystem: Environmental > Terrestrial > Soil > Wetlands | place: USA...
AATTTTCAGAGCGACTATGAAATGAATTGCGAAGGCGCTGCGGAATGGAACGGAGAAGCCAGTTGGGTGGTGCAATTCCATCAACGGAAGGACAGGCCGAGCCGTACAGCGTCATTTAGCGTTAGGGGCGTACCGCATCCTGCCGAACTCAAAGGCCGAGCATGGATTGCCCGGGATTCCGGCGAGGATTCCGGCGAAGTCCTGCACCTGGAAACAAGCTTGATGCAAGCCATCCCTGCCGCAAACGTGAGACAGATGTACCTTTCAATTGATTACGCTCCGGTCCAGTTTCGCACAGAGAACGTGAGAGTTTGGCTGCCCAGGGCTGTAGCCGCTTATGACGATTTTGGCGATCACCGCGCGATGATCAATCACAGCTTCACGAACTTTCTGTTGTTCTCGGTGCGGACGGATCAGAGAATTGAAAAGCCGAAAAGCCCCTAAACGTCAAGCGCTCTACGCTCTTAGCTGCGAAGACGATTTGTTGACGTGACCTGTATGGAGGTCCATCGGCTCTCTGCGGGGGCGGGAGGGTGTATGCTTCCAATTAACATTCAAGAGACGGGGGATCGAAATGAAAATAGAAATCGTGCATTGCCCGACGTGAGAGAACAACAAAGTGAAGGTCGCGAGTCTCGTGACCCTGATCAGGAAGCGCCTGGGCATCGAAGCCGTCCTAACGCCTGGCAAGACGGGACAGTTCGAGGTGATGGCCGACGGCGAGAAGATTGCGGAGCGAGGCGGGAATTGGTTTACACGGAGCTTCGGCGCCGGGTATCCCGATCTCGAGAGCGTGATCGAGCAACTCGCCGAGAAGCATCGTGGGAGCGGCGCCGCTTGATTGACGGGCTAATCGGAGAAGTGGCGAGCAGGAATTTCACCTGTCTGATGACAACGTAATCGGGCGCTATGGCAATCCGGGGCAAACGATTATTCTGAAGTGTGACTGAAAATCCAGAAACAGCGCCGGGGACGCCGCATCGGAAAGTCACTTTCCGATTTATCGTTCGATGGATTCTGATCGGAGCGGCGCTTCCTTTGGTCGCTTGCTGTTCTGATGCTTGTGGCTGCACGGTGGATTGATCCACCGACTACCGCTGTGCATATGGAGCGCCGCCTGCAGGCATGGATGCACCACAGGCCGTATCACGAACGATACGAATTCGTTCCGCTGAGCCAAATCTCGCCGGATTTCCAACATGCCGTCATCGCGGCGGAAGACGCGCGTTTCTACCAGCATCATGGATTCGATTGGGGCGCGATGGAAATCGCCGCGGAAGACGACATGGAAGGCGGCCGGCTGCGCGGCGGGTCAACCATTACGCAGCAATTGGTAAAAAACCTGTTCTTCGGAACGGGCCGCTCGATCCTCCGGAAAGGCGCCGAGTTCACACTAGTGCCGGTGGCGGAATTGGTTCTTGGGAAGCGGCGGATTTTGGAACTTTATCTCAACGTGGTCGAATGGGGTCCTGGTGTGTATGGCGCGGAGTCGGCGTGCCGTTATTACTATCGAACCTCGGCGCGGAATATCGGCCGGGAAGAGGCGGCGCGACTCGCGGCAATTCTGCCGTCGCCGCTGAAGCGACGGCCGGAGCGGATGAATCACTATAGCGAGCTCATTCAAGAGCGGATGCGGCGAATGGGTTGGTGATCGCGATGGCCTTGTCTTGAAACTTGGAAGGTTCGTAGCAATAAAGGGTGCCAGTTCAAAGGGTCCGCGAAAGGCTCGTTGTTTGAGCGGCGTGAAGAGAGTAGGCTGCGGGAGCCGGTAGTTTGCGGCGGGAAAGCCGGCTCGGCGCGTCCATAGCACACCTAAGAACTCCTTGGATGGAGGTCTCTCATGGGAAATTTTCTGCAGGATTTGCGGTACGGGATACGCATGTTGTTCAAGTCGCCCGGGTTCACGGCTGTGGCGGTGCTATCGCTGACGCTGGGAATTGGCGCGAACACGACGATTTTCACGATGGCTAAGGCCATTTTTCTGCAGTCAATTCCCGTGGAAGACCCATCCACCCTGATGAGTCTCTTTTCGACGGCGCAGAGCAAGGGCGGCCCGCTGCAGGAATACTTGCCTACGCCCTACCCGAATGCTGAGGACTACCGCGAAAAGAATGACGTGTTTTCGGGAGTGGCGATCGCGGTCCCAACGGGCGTGGACCTGACGCTTGGCGGCAAGAAGGTACAAGCGTTCTGCGAAGTGGTGAACGCGAACTTTTTCGATGTGGTTGGCGTGCAGCCTCAGCTGGGCCGCGGGTTTTCCGCACAGGAGGAGAAGACACCGCAGCCGGTCGTGGTGCTCAGCTATGCGCTGTGGAACCGTGAGTTTGGGGGCGATCCGAAAGTGCTGGGGCGGGCGATTCAAATCAACGAGCAGGATTTCACTGTGATTGGAATCATGCCGAGCACTTTCCATGACGTGGGGGCATTGGGGAGCCCGGGGGCATGGGTGCCGATGCTGATGCACGATCAGGTGCTCACGGGGCAGGGAAAGGTTTGGTTCAACGACCGGGGTTTCCGGATGACGGCCATGGTCGCGCGGCTCAAGCCGGGAGTGACAGTGGCGCAGGCGCGAGCGTCGATTCACAACCTGGGGCTTGAACTGGAAAAGGAGTATCCACAGAACAACGGCGGTCGGAACGAGATGCTGGTGCCGATCGATCAGACGGCGATCCCGCCGCAACTGCGAAGCGTGTACGTGCGCGCTGGATCGCTGATGTTCGTGATCGTGGGGCTGGTGCTGCTGATCGCATGCGCGAATGTGGCCAATTTGCTGCTGGCGCGCGCCACGCAGAGGCAGCGGGAGATCGGGGTGCGGCTGGCGATGGGCGCATCGAGAGTCCGGCTAATCCGGCAACTCCTGACGGAGAGTTTGCTGATTGCGCTAATGGCTGGTGGACTGGGAATTCTGTTCGCGTACTGGGGCAAAGCGTTGCTGCGCACGCTGCTGCCCCCGTTCTTGCAGAGGCGTCTCGACCTGACTCTGGATGTCAGGGTACTGCTTTACACGCTGGTGCTAGCGCTGGCGGCGACGGTGTTATTTGGATTGATGCCGGCGATCGAGGCGTCGAAGGGGGACCGAATTGCGGCACTGAAAGACCGCACGGGAAATCCGACGGGGAGCGCAAAGTGGTACGGGCTGCGCGGCGTGCTGGTGATGGTGCAAGTGGCGCTTTCGTTGGTGGCGCTGGCGGGTGCGGGACTTTTTATCCATAGCTTGCGCAATGCGCAGGAGATGGACCCGGGATTCGAAGTGAAACACGAGATGGTGATGTTCCTGAACCTCCAATCTGAGCATTACACGCAGGCGCGGGCCGAGCAGTTTTACAAAGATGTTGTGGAGCGGCTTGCGGGAGTTGGCACGGTGGAAAGCGCGAGCATATCGGACACGTTTCCCTTTAGCGGAGGATTGGCACGGACAACGTTTACAGATGGAGTGGACATCACGGACCCGCGGAACGGCAAGCTGACGCCCGTGATTGCGACGGAGCCGGGATATTTTTCGACGGCGGGAATCGCGATGCTGAAGGGGCGCGACTTCAGTGAACACGACGACATGCAAGGAGCGATGGCGGGGATCGTGAACCAGGCGGCCGCGGAGCAGATGTGGCCGGGGGTCGATCCTATCGGGAAACATATTCATTTTTTGGGAGAGACATGGGACATCGCGATCGTGGGCGAGGTGGCGACGGTTAAATACCAGACGATGGGCGAGCCGCCGCAGGCGATCGTCTATTTGCCGCTGAAACAACATTACTCCGGGCAGGTGGTGCTGTATGTGCGGACCAAGGGCAATCCGGAGAAGGCCATTCCGAGTGTGCGGAGCACGGTGCAAGCGCTGGGACCGGCGGTTCCGCTGCTGAATGTTCAAACGGTGCAGCAGGTGCTTGTGGATTCGCTGACGGCGCCGCGGATCGGAGCGGAGCTGCTGGGCGGCTTTGGGATACTGGCGCTGGTGCTCGCTGCGATGGGGACATACGGCGTGATGTCTTACTCGGTCAGCCAGCGAACGCAGGAAGTTGGCATCCGCATGTCGCTGGGCGCACAGCCTCGCGATGTGCTTCGGCTGATTTTGGCAAACGGGATGGCGATGGTTTGCGCGGGCGTGGTGGCCGGTCTCGCATTTTCGACGTTTCTCGCGCGCAGCATAAGCAGCTTGCTATATGGAATCGGAGCGTTCGATGCCCCGAGCTTCTTGATTGCTGCGGGGCTGCTTGTCGTGGTGGCACTTGCGGCGTGTTATCTTCCGGCGCGTCGGGCGATGCGCGTTGATCCAATTATTGCGTTGCGGTACGAGTAACCGCTGCCGGTAGATGGCCCGAAGAGTGTGGGCTGCGAGGCCTAATTCATCCGCGGCCGGATACTAGGCCTTATCCTTTCGCTGTCCTTCCAAAGTTGCGCCCGGAGTACGGGCGGCGGCGTAGAGGCCGAGGACGCGCAAATCGCTGGTGGCTTTGCGGACCTCGGCGAGAGCGGATTCGAGATCGGAAGAGGATTCCGCTTCGAGATCCAGGAAAAATTGATATTCCCAGGGACGGCCGTGGATGGGACGGCTTTCTATTTTTTGGAGATTGACGCCATGTTTTGCGAAGGGCTCGAGTGAAGCGAGAAGCGCGCCGGGACGGTGCGCCAGGCGCATGGCGATGGACATCTTGTGCGCGTCGGGAGCCGGGGATGGGAATTCGCTGGCGGGGCGAAGCAAGAAAAAACGGGTGAAATTTTCGGCATTGTCCTGGATGCGGGCAGCAAGGATGAGGCCGCCGTAGTGTTCGGCGGCGCGGCGGGCGGCGATGCCCGCGCAGGTTTTGTCACCGAGAGCGATGGCTTCGCGCACGCTTCCGGCGGTGTCTTCGGCGGGAACGCGCTTGAGGTGCGGATGCATGACGAAAAATCGTTCGCATTGAGCTAGCGCCATGGGATGGGAAGCGACGGAGCGGAGGCCTTCGAGCGACGCGCCGGGACAGCCGATGAGATAGTGCTCGATTGGCAGAATGGTTTCCGCAGTGATAGTGAGGGCGCTTTCGAGGAGGAGATCGTAGACGCGGACGACCGGACCGGCGAGAGTGTTCTCTACAGGGGCGAGGAGAGCGTCGGCAAGACCTTCGCTAATGGCGCGAAAAGCAGCGTCAAAAGTAGGGCGAGGCACCGTGACGATGCCTTCGCCGAGCAGTTGGATTGCGGCCTCTTCGCTGAAGGCGCCGGGTTCACCCTGAAATGCAACGCGCATTTCATGGATGATAGCATTCCTCGGCAGGGACGCGGTGGGAACCGATTTTGCGCCCGGTCCCGCAACATGGCGGAGCGAGCCATCTCGACTACGGAATCAAAAAGAGAAATTGGAAAGCGGGCTGCTGCAGGAGGGGGCGCGGTATACTGCGCAGAAGGAGAGAGCAAATGAAAGTGGAGAGACCGGAGGCCGGGGAGTATTCGGGGTACTACGAGAAGTACATCGCGCTTGTGCCTGGAAATGATGTTGTAGCCGCGCTGGATACCCAGCGGGTACAGACGATGCAATTGCTGGCGGGGCGGAGCGAACGGGAAGGCAACTTTCGGTATGCCGCAGATAAGTGGAGCGTAAAGGAAGTGCTGGGACACTTGAGCGACTCCGAGCGAATTTTTACATACCGCGCACTGCGTATCGCGCGCGGGGACCGCACTCCGATGGAAGGATTCGAGCAAGACGATTACGTGCGCGGCGGCGGATTCAATGAGCGGCCGCTCTCGAGTCTGGCGGAGGAGTTTGCGCAGGTGCGAAGCGCGAGCCTGACGCTGTTTCGGTCGTTTGGAAAAGAGGTGTGGCTGCAGCGCGGGACGGCTAACAAGAAAGAGGTTAGCGTGCGGGCGCTGGCCTACATCACGGCGGGGCATGAGCTACATCACCGGCAGATACTGGAGGAGCGATACTTTTCGGCTATCCCGCGCGCCTGAAATAGGTGGTTCGCGAGCCAGGGCCGTGCTTGTGTTTAGGCTTAAGAAGAAAATAAAACAGAATGGCCGCGAGCGTAATGCTGGTAGCTGCAGCAAGGACGCCAATGGCTTGCGCGTCCAATGGGTGTGCGAAGGCTTCGCGGAGAATGTAGAGCCCCAGCAGGAGGAAAAGCAAAGCAAGAAAGCTGATTAAGCCCCCAAACGTCCGCGCCAGGCCTCCGCGAATGACAAGAGGCTTAGCGTGATGCGAGGCGGACCGGGGAATGGTTTCCGCGCGCATGACTCACCCCTTGCCCGAGGCGCCTGGCGCTGAGAGCGGTTCCTCGATGCGGAGAAATTCGAGATAGGTGAGATGCGGCGGTACGTATTTCTTCTTCATGGGCGCGCCGCAGACACAGCGCGGATTGGAGCCGTCGCTCACGCTGTCTGATTGAACCAGGATTTCACAATGGCAGGCTGGATTCGTGCAATGCCAAAGCTCTCCAAATCTCATCATCATGTGCCTGTTCCTCCCTTGAGTTCGGGGTTGCTGGGATCGCCGGTCAGGCGGCTCAGGCCCGGACAACACTTAAGTGGAGATGGAATATATAAAACAGTAAATTAGAAAGTCAAGAGAAAGATTTCCACAGAGCTTAGACACTATGTAGATAACCGTGTAAAGCATTGCTGGATGGAGCGGGGGAGCGAATACTGCAAATTTAAACTCGGGATTCGTCGCCGTGGGCTGCCAACCACTGTATGCAGCAGAGCGACCTGCGCGAACCCGGTGGACGGAGTCAGGTTGCGGGGGCCGCGTGCGGCTGCTAAAATTCAGCGTTTGCGGGGTTGCCGGCGCTCCCGCCAGAGGGATAGGGTCTTTGCCGGCGAGGTGTTCCGCAAAGTTCGTTGACATACGCAGCCAGACCGATAGGAAGTGCAACCCCAAAGCGGTCCCAAGAACACGCAAACGCGCGACAGCCGAAGAGATGGCGGAACGTGGAATGACCGGCTGAGCGGCTTGGGCCGCTGCGGAAGGGAGATCACGAGTGGCAAAGTATGATGTGGCGATTATCGGAAGCGGTCCCGGCGGCTATGTGGCGGCGATCCGTGCGGGCGAACTAGGATTGAAGACGATCGTTGTGGAGAAAGATCCATTTCTCGGGGGGACCTGTCTGCACGTCGGATGCATTCCGACGAAGGTCTTGCTGCATCATGCCGATGTGTACGACCACTTTAAGAACGGCGAGGAGTTGGGATTTGAAGTAAGCGGGCTGAAGATCAACTGGGCGAACATTTTGGCGCGCAAAGACAAGATCGTAAAGAAACACGCCAAAGGTATCGAGTACCTTTTCAAGAAGAATAAGGTGGAATGGGTGCAAGGGTGGGGGCGGTACGCCGGACCGGGCCGCGTCAGCGTGGATAACAACGGGAAGAAGAGCGAGATTGGGGCGACAAATATTTTGCTGGTAAGCGGATCCGAGGCGCGCGCCCTTCCCGGAATCGAGCCGGACCACAAAACCATATTGACAAACCGCTCCATTCTGGAGCTGCCGGCGATTCCGAAGACGTTGATTGTTGTGGGAGCGGGAGCAGTCGGCGTGGAGTTTGCTTCAATCTACAACACGTTTGGGACGCAGGTGACGATTCTGGAGGCGCTGCCGCGCGTGGTGCCGCTGGAAGACGAAGAAGTTTCGGCAGAATTGGAGAAGGACTTCAAGAAGAAGGGCATTCAGATTTTCACCGGTAGCAAGGTCGACTCGGTCAAAAAGGATGCGACGGGCGTCACGGTTTCCTTCAAGGATAAAGACGGAAAGCCGCAAACACTGCAGGCGGAGAAGTTGTTGCTGGCCGTGGGGCGCAAGCCGATGACAGAGAATTGCGGCCTGGAGAAATCGAAGGCTAAATTGGAGCGCGGGTTTGTGCTGACCGGCGCCAACGGAGAGACCGACGAGAAAGGCTTGTACGCGATCGGGGACATCGTTGCGGGCATGCCGCTATTGGCGCACGCTGCGATGATGGAGGGGATTGTAGCCGTCACACATATCGCGGGGAAGAAGACGCAGCAGATTTTGAAGACGCGCATCCCCAATGCTACTTATTGCGAGCCGCAGATCGGTTCGATTGGTTTGACGGAGAAGCAGGCGCGCGAAGCGGGATACGCCGTGAAAACGGGGAAGTTTCCGTTTGTGGGGAACAGCAAGGCAACGATTCTGGGAAATCACAACGGGTTCATCAAAGTGGTTTCGGACGAGAAGTACGGCGAGGTGCTGGGGATTCATATTATCGGGCCGCTGGCGACGGAGATTTTGTCCGAAGCGGCGGCGACGTTGAACCTCGAGGGAACCATCGACGACATGATGAACATGATTCACGCCCATCCGACGGTGTGGGAAGGCATGGGAGATGCGTTTGCGAGCGTGCGGGGATTACAGATTAACGTTTGAAGAAGTGACTGGCGATTTGTGACAGGTGACTGGTGAGGAGCTGCCTGATTTTCGACCTGGGATCGATGGGATACGCGGAAGCGTACGCGCTGCAGAAGCGCGTGGTGGCGGCGCGTAAGGCGGATGCGATTGAGGATGCGCTGCTGCTTTGCGAGCACCCGCCGGTGATTACGCAGGGGCGGAATGGGAAGCGCGAACATCTATTGGTTTCCGAGAAAATCCTGCGGCAGCGGAATGTGGAGTTTTATGATTCCAGCCGCGGGGGAGACATCACGTATCACGGACCGGGTCAGATCGTGGGCTATCCGATTTTGCAGCTCGGCGCGATACGCAAGGATGTGGTGTGGTACGTACGGATGCTGGAAGAGGTCATGATCCGAGCGACGGCGGAGTTTGGAATTGCGGCCTTCCGCGTGGAAGGCCGGACCGGTATTTGGCTTAGCACGACGGACGGGCAGGAAGAGAAGCTGGGAGCCATCGGCGTGCACATCAGCCGGTGGGTGACGTCACACGGATTTGCGTACAACGTTTCGACAGATTTGCGAAATTTTGATTTGATCGTCCCTTGCGGTATAGCTGGCCGGAAAGCGACTTCGCTGGAGAAATTGCTGGGACGTGCTGTGAATGTAGCGGAAGTGAAGCCACGGATTGCGGAACATTTTGGACTAGTGTTTGGAATGGGAATGCAGCCACGGTCGAGGGAAGAATTGCTTGAGAAGCTGGAACAGGCCGACGTGGGTGTAGAGGTGGCAGTTTAGTGGGCGCGCGCGGACATTGTGGGCAGGTTGCCATGGTTGACTTGGAGCGCAGACTGAAGTCCGTGCTACGGGAGCGGGAATGAAGAAGGAACTGACGCGGCAGCAATACCTGGACCTGTACTACTACATGCGGCTGAACCGCGCCGTGGAAGACACCATGGTGAAGCTCTTCCGGCAGAACAAAATTGTCGGAGGGCTTTATTCGAGCCTGGGACAGGAAGCGATTTCGGTGGGAACGGCGTACGCGCTGGAGAAAAAGGATTGGCTGGCGCCGATGATCCGCAACATCGGGGCGTTGCTGGTGAAAGGCGTACCGCCGCGAGACGTCTTTATGCAACACATGGCGAAATACGATTCGCCGACCAAGGGAAAGGACGGCACGAGCCATTTCGGTGATTTGGAGAAGTTGCACATCGTTTCGCCGATTTCGATGCTGGGCGATTTGATCCCCGTGATGACCGGCGTGGCGATCGCCGGGCGCTATCTGGGGCAGAAAATTGTGACCATGACATGGATTGGGGACGGCGGAAGCTCGACCGGCGTGTTTCACGAAGGCTTGAACTTCGCCGCGACGCAGAAGGCCCCGTTTGTGCTCATCCTGGAAAACAATCTTTGGGCCTACTCGACGCCGGTGAAGCGGCAGGTGCCACTTGAAAATCTGGCGGATCGCGCGAAGGCGTATGGGATTTCGAGTTATTCGATCGACGGTAACGATGTGGTCGAAGTTTTTACGACGGCGAGGGAAGCGGTAGCGAGGGCACGGGCTGGCGAGGGCCCGATCCTGATCGAGGCCAAGTCGTTTCGCCGTTTGGGCCACGCGCAGCATGACCCAGCGGAATATGTGCCGAAGGAGATGCGCGCTTACTGGGAAGCGCGAGATCCCATCACGTTGTATGAAAAGTTTCTGATGGACGAGAAGTTGCTTGATGCAAAGAGCAGGAAGGAAGTGGAGGAAAAGATTGAGACGTTGCTCGCCTCCGAACGGGAGTTCGCCGAGAATTCTCCGATGCCGCCGCCGGAGTTTGCCGAGACTGGTGTCTATTGCACCGGCGACGAATGCCACAAGATCCGCCCGAAATGGGAGCGGCCCCTTGCGGAGGTGACGCCGCCAAAGTCGAGCGTCAAAGCGGTTTGGACGGTCGCGGGATTCGGGTCGGGAAAGAGTTCCGGTGGCGCGAACGCGCCCATTCATTTTGGAGACACAAAAGCTACGATAGAGGCCCCTGAGACCGAGGCTTCGAAGAAAAACGGATCCAAAGCCAGCGGCAAACCGGCCGCGAAGAATGCCGCGAATGCGGCCGCAGCTTCGGCAGCCACGAGAAAGGCGCGGAGGTAACCGTGGCGCCCAATCCTACGGCCGAAAACGGAACGCAGATCACGTTCCTTGAAGCGATCAAGCAGGCCATGTTCGAAGAGATGGAGCGCGATCCGGCAGTAGTGTTGCTCGGCGAGGACATCGGCGTGTATGGCGGGGCGTTCAAGACCAGCGAGGGACTGTTGGAGCGGTTTGGCTGGGAACGAGTGATCGATACGCCCATCAGTGAAAGCGCCATCATCGGCGCGGCTTGCGGCATGAGCTACATGGGGCTGCGGCCGATTGCGGAGCTGCAGTTCATCGACTTTATCGCGTGTGCGTTCAACCAGATCACGAATTTCGTGGCCAAGGGTCATTATTTGTGGAACGCGCCGGCGCCTATGGTGATGCGCGGACCTGCGGGCGGGGGCGTGCACGGAGGGCCGTTTCATTCGGCGAATCCAGAAATGTATTTCGTGCACACGCCGGGACTGAAGGTGACTTATCCTTCGACGCCCTACGACGCGAAGGGGCTGCTGAAGGCGGCGGTTCGCGACAACAATCCGGTCCTTTTCTTCGAGCACAAATTTCTTTACCGGCGGATCAAGGGCGAAGTTCCGAGTACGGATTACACTGTGCCGATCGGCAAGGCTGTTGTGCGGCGCGAGGGCAAACACCTGACCATAGTTTCCTACGCGGCGATGATGCACACCTCTCTCGAAGCGGCCGATGCGCTGGCGAAAGAGGGCATCGAGGCGGAAGTAATTGATCTGCGGACGCTGCTGCCGCTCGATGAAGAGACGATTTTGCAGTCGGTGAAAAAGACGAACAGGTGTTTGGTGGTGCACGAGGATACCAGGACGGGCGGAATCGCCGGCGAGATTGCGGCGATTCTCTGCGAAAAAGCCTTCGGCGATTTGGATGGGCCGCTGATGCGGGTGACGGCGCTGGATACCCCGGTCCCCTACGCGCCGACGCTCGAGGAGCATTTTCTGCCGAACGCGAAGAAAGTTTTTGACGCCGCGAAGGAGCTTGCGCGGTATTAGGCGATATTTTCAGGGGCGTCCCGACATTTGAATTGTTGACCCAGAGGAGAAAGCAAATGGCCACAGACGTAGTCATGCCGCAGATGGGCGAAAGCATTTTTGAAGGGACGATCACCAAGTGGCTCAAGAAGCCCGGCGATAAGGTCGAACGGGACGAGCCCTTGTTTGAAATCTCGACGGACAAAGTGGATGCGGAAATTCCCTCGCCTTCGGCTGGCGTTCTGAAGGAGATCAAGGTCAACGAAGGGCAAACCGTGCCGATTCAGACGGTCGTGGCGGTGATTGACGGCGCAGGCGGCGGAGCGGCGGCAGCACCGGCTCCAGCGAAAGCGGCAGCGCCAACGCCCGCGCAGGCTGCCGCAGCGGTTGCGCCGCCTCCTCCTCCGGCACCGAGACCCGCAGCAGCAGCGGTATCGGCGCCAGCAATGCCCGCCGCCGCGCCGCAGCGACCCGCGGGCGAGCGCATTCATAGCTCACCGCTGGTGCGCCGAATGGCTGCGGAACATGGCATTGATCTGGCGACTGTACCCGGAACGGGCGCAGGCGGGCGCATCAGTAAACAAGACATCGAAGCTGCAATTGCAGGTGGCGGAGCTCCCGCTGCGGCACCTCCAAGCGTTCCGGCGGCAGTCGCGGTGCCGGTGCGTTCCACGCCGCCACCGCCTCCGCCTGCGGCGGCTCCCGCGCCACCGGCTTCTTCCGGTGGACAGGCGCACGTAGCTTTCGAAACGGCCGTTCCGCGCGAGAAGATTTATTTTGGCAACTACCAGGTCGAACCGATGAGCAACATGCGGCAGAGAATCGCCGAGCACATGCTCGCGTCGAAGCGAGTTTCTCCGCACGTCTACTCGGTGGACGAAGTGGACATGACCAAGGTGGCCGCGCTGCGCGCCAAGGCGAAGGCGGAGTTCGAGCAACGTTATGAAACCAAGCTGACATTCATGCCATTCTTCGTGAAGGCCGCGGTCGCGGGATTGCGCGCTTACCCCACGGTGAATGCGTCGCTCGACGGAACAAACGTAGTGCTGCACAAGGAGATCAACATCGGCATCGCTGTGGCGCTCGATTGGGGGCTGATCGTACCGGTCGTGAAGGGCGCCGATGAGAAAAATGTACTCGGCATTCAGCGCACGCTGAACGATCTGGCGGAGCGCGCGCGTTCGAAAAAGCTGAAGCCCGAAGAAGTGCAGGAAGGCACCTTTTCGATCACCAATCCGGGCGTTTTCGGGGGGCTCTTCGGCTTGCCGGTGATCAGCCAGCCGAATGTGGCGATTCTAGGACTCGGGGCGATTGAAAAGCGCCCGGTGGTGATCAATGATTCTATCGCCATCCGGTCCATGTGCTACATCACGCTGAGCTACGATCACCGCGTGGTCGATGGTGCCATCGCGCACCAGTTCATGCACAAGGTGAAAGAGACGCTGGAGAACTGGTCGGAACCGGTACTTTAGAGTTTCCTTGCCCGAATAAAGCCGCGCGATTATTACAAACTAGGCGAAGCTGGCTTGGTCTAGATTAAGCATGCGTCTGATCGCCCCAATTCCTGAAATCGGACATTTGTCCGGATATGGGACAGATATTCCCGCAAATGGTCAGTTGCCAAGTTCGGTCGGATGTCGATTTTTCTCTCCGTATCCAAAACAAACGGCTTACATCAGACTAATGGTGGAATCTCTTCTGCCAATTCTTATCTGAGTCCGCTTCCGTATGGATATGCCAACCCCTCGAATCCTGATTGCCGACGATCAGCCGGATGTGTTGAACGCCCTTCGCCTCTTGCTAAAAGGGCAGGGCTATGAAACCGAGGCGGTGGCTTCGCCGGCCGAACTGTTGGGGGCCATCGCGGTTCGCGAATTTGATCTCCTGTTGATGGATTTGAATTATGCCAGGGACACCACATCGGGCCGTGAGGGCCTGGACCTGTTGAGCCATCTGAAAGAGATTGAGGACGCCCCCGCGATCGTGGTCATGACGGGGTGGGCCACCGTGGGGCTGGCTGTCGAGGCCATGCAGTATGGCGTGGCCGATTTCGTGGAGAAGCCCTGGACCAACTCGAGGCTGCTGGAGATTTTGCAAAAGCAGATTGCCCTGGGGCGAGAGCGGCGTGCGAAGCACCGGCAGGCGTCGCGGGAAAACCGGAACCACGAAGAAATCGCTCAGCAGTTTCACCAGCAGGAACGCGAAGTCGCGGAAGCGCGGTCCATCCAGCAGGGGCTTTTGCCAAAAAGCATTCCCCAGCAAGCGGGATACGAAATCGCCGGCGCGTGGCAGCCGGCGCAGAGCGTCGGCGGAGACTATTACGATGTGCTGGCCTTCGATGAATCCACGATGGGCCTGTGCATCGCCGACGTGTCGGGAAAAGGATTGCCGGCAGCGCTTTTGATGTCCAACCTGCAGGCTGCCGTGCGGGGACTGGCTTCACCCGCGCTTTCCCCGGAGGGGCTGTGCGCGCGGTTAAACGCGCTTGTCTGTCACAACACGGGCAACGACCGCTTTATTACTTTCTTTTACGCGCAACTGGATGGCACGGCGCAGCTTCTGCGGTATGCGAACGCGGGACACAACGCGCCCATCGTGCTGCACCGCGATGGCTCGCATGAGCGGCTGGAGACCGGCGGGGGAGTGCTCGGTGTTTTTCCGAATCAGAAGTTCGCTTCGGGCACGGCGAAGCTTGCACCGGGCGATCGCGTGATTCTGTTCACGGACGGGGTGACGGAGGCAACTGACGGTGCGGAGGACGAATTTGGCGAGGCGCGCCTGCTCGAATTGCTGGTAGCGCACCGCGCCGCGGCGGCTTGCTCGTTGAAGGAAAAAATCCTAGCCGCCGCAAATGCGTTCAGCGGCGGTCACTGGCATGACGACGCGACCCTGCTGGTTCTTAGCGTCGCGGACTAGAATCCGCACGCGGCGTGCAAGCCGCACTCCTCTCCTGCCTCAACTCCGCGGCAACCACGGCGCCTTCACTGCATTGTTGGCTTCAGCTTGCCAACCCACACGGCAAAATGATCGAGTGGAACGGGCTCGACACCGGCGTCGCGCAGCGTGCGGTCCACGAAGCGATTGCGGTCGTTCGGTTCCGTGAGGTCGATGTCGGTGATGGCGGCAAACTCGGTCTTGAGCGAAGACCTGGCGGCGATGCGCTCCGCCGTATAAGCCAGCACCTTGGCATCTCCCGGTGAGCGCGAGACCGGGAGCGTGTGAAGAAATCCGCGCGTGCCGTTGCGCCGGTAGCTGTAGTCGATGCGCATGGGATCGCCCGGAAATGTGAATTCCGCGGCGCGCACGGACTTCTGGATTTTGTCCCACAGGCGCGCCTGGCGAAATACTTGGGAGCAGTAGGAACGCATCTGCGCGCGCGTTCCCGGCACGCCGGCGCGCCTCGTCAGGCTCGGCACGGCGACGTGGTCTTCATAGAGCCGCTCGAGTTCCACGTCCAGATCGCTTGAAAGGACACCTTTCTGTGGGGCGAGTTGCAGGATGTTGGACAGGGTGTCGTCCCATTTGTGCAGCAATTCCTGTAAACCGCCTGTGTGGCCGTTCGAGCTGCGCGCCGATTCGAAGCGATCCTCCAGATTGTCCCGCAAGCCGCGGAGCAGGGCTTCGTCGGCCTCGGGATGCAAGCGGCGCACGCGCCGGTACTCCTCCTGTTCTTCGATGAGCCGCAGGCGCCGCTCGCCGGAATCGGGATCGAAGAGCAGGACGCCGATGTTCACCCATTCGTCGCGCACCAGATTCGGCGTATACCGCAAAATACGGTAAGCGCAATTGTGTTCGACGGGTGGCGTTGCAGCAGTGGTTTCATTCATGGTTCACATCCAGTTGGGAAAGGGCTGGCGATTCGATTTTTTGGCGTCCAGAATCAGTTCGGGCACACGCGACCGGCGGCGCAGCAACTGCTCGGAGAGACGCAGCAGCGCGTCCAGATCGTCGTCGTACCAGGCCGGCGGAATGAGCCGGATGATTTCGTCGAACGCCCGTTCGGTCATTTGCATTTCCAGGCGCTCGAGCCACGGCGCGAAAGACTCCATCCCCGTCACGCCTTCGTAGACGCGATTTCGCGCGTATAGCCCGCGAAGCGGCGCGTCGGGAAAATTCCATTCTCCGGCGTTGAAACAAAACCCCTGATCAATCATCAAGGTGTTGTAAGACGATCCGCTCGCGTTCTCCGACGGGGAACCCGCCGCCGTGGAACCCGCCGGCGGCCGTTCCTCGCGAAACGGTTGCTGAAAAAAAAGCGTCTGGCGTCCGTTTGTGTTGCACGTCCACTTGTCGAAGACGAGCATGCCCGCAAACTCGTGGAGGTTAGCGACCTGCCGCAGTTGTTCATCGGGCAGAAAATCGTGCAATGCCAGCCGCCGAGGGTCGCCCGGATAGCGCGAGCCAAATTGCAAACCGGCTTCGCAGGGGATCCGCTGGCGCGGCAGTTCCATCGCCAGCTCCGGCGTCAAGCGGATAAGGTCTTCGGAGACTTCGACAATCGCCACCGGCGCCGTCGGAAGCCCCAGCCGCGCCGCCAGCTTCGTACCTAGCAGTTCATTGACCAGAATCCTGCGATGCTGCGGATTATTTTGAAACTTGACGACGTAATAGTTCCCGTCCGAGCAGCGCATCAAATGGGATTGCGCCCCGCCTCGCATCCGCCGTATCTGTTCCAGCGCCCGCAACATCCGGCGCTATGCTAACGGCATCCACTCCTTCGGGCAAGCCAGCTCTTCGCGCCCACGTGGGTTCCCGAATCGGCAGACACCTCGTGCGCATTTGGGAGGGCCGACGCGCAAGCCGGGTCCCAGATTGGTCGCGCTTCGTTTTCAAAAAGAAAAAGCCTGGGCAATCACCCAAGCTTTTTCTTTTTCTAAAGATTTCAGTCGAACACCAGCGATTAGCGGCGCTTCCTCTTTTTGGCGGGCTTCTTGGCTTTTTTCTTGGCCTTCTTCTTCGGCTTTGCCTTGGGCTTCGCCTTTTTGGCTTTGGCCTTCTTTTTCGAAGCCGCCTTCTTGGCCGGCTTCGCAGCGGGCTTGGGCGCAGCTTTCGCCGCCGGCGCCGCCGCTACCGGTTCCTCTTCCGTGATGAGGATCTCTTCCTCCTCGGTCTCCACGATCTCGTCGCCGCCGCCCAGCTCATCTTCTTCCTCCAGCCGCGACAGCTCGTTGTCGTCTTCGAAATTGTCTTTCTCGAAATCCATTGCATCCTCCCGAGGGGGGAATCCACGAGCCTTTGGCTCGTGGGACGCTGCCTCAGCTGGAGTCGCCCACTCCCCTCCGCCGCAGCGCCGTTGTTATCGTACTCCCGCAACGTTGTCAAGCATTCTGCATAATTGCCGTAAATATGCAATCTCCAAGGCAGCAGGGTTATCTTTCGTATCTAGTTGAGAGGCAGAGTCGGCCTTCGCCGTACTTTTTCAACTTATTGAATACAAACAGCTTAGTTGTGAATCGCAGCGGAGACTGGGCTCGCCGACGTGCCCGGTTTGGGAGTCTGGCGCTTCGTGCTCATTTTCCTGTGCCGCTTTGCGGGTGCTGCCTCCGGCATGCCGCCTACGGTATAAATTCGCAAAACCATTCCACGGCTCACTCGATTGGCCCTCAGGTGATTCCATTTGCGCAAATCTTCCGCCGGTACGCTGAAGCGGTCCGCCACTCCACTCAACGTATCTCCTCTGCGAACACGATAATGCACCAGCCGGCGCTTGGTCTCCGCGGAAGGAGCGGCGGGAATGATTAGCTTCTCTCCAACATCCAGCGCCGCATGCCGCTCCATATTGTTAGCTGCCGAGATGGCTTCGGCCGTCACGCGATATTTCTTGGCGATGGACGTCAGTGTCTCGCCCGCTTCGATACGATGGCGGCGCCAACTCACCCACTTGTCCGGGGGAATGTCCGCAATCTCCGCGGAGAATCGCTCCGCTGTGCCTGCCGGCAGATGCAGTTCAAAAGAAGGATCGTCGGGCGTCACGAGACGCAGCAAGGAGGGATTAAGATTGCGCAAAGTTTCGACGTCCACGTCAATGGTTTCCGCCACGAGGCGCAGATCGATCGCGCGGCCGGGTTTCACAACATCAGTGGGCACAGGCTGCTCCGGATCCGCTTCTATGCCGTAGTGCGCCGCGTCCTTGGCGATCAGGGTTAGCGCCAAAATAATGGGCACGTAATTTTTCGTCTCTCGCGGAAGCACGTTGCGCCGGTAAAGTTCCCAGAAATCGGCGTAGCCCGTGCGCTCGATGGCCTTCTGCACATTTCCCGGACCGCAGTTGTACGCCGCCATCGCCAGATACCAGTCGCCGAATTGCGCATAAAGATCGCGCAAATGTTGCGCGGCCGCGCGCGTGGCTTTTTCCGGATCCTGCCGCTCGTCCACCCACCAGGTATGCCGCAGGCCATATTCCATCCCGCGATACGCGACGAACTGCCACATTCCCCGGGCCCCGGCTCTCGATAACGCCAAGGGCTGAAAGGCGCTTTCCGCCTGCGCCAGATAGATCAAATCCTGCGGAATTCCTTCTTCATGGAGGACTCGCGAAATCATTTCGCGGTACCGGCCAGAACGCCTTAGTCCCGTTTCGACAATCGCGCGCCCGCGCGGTGTCTGAAAGAAATTCAAGAAGGAGAGCACTTCGTCGTTCACCGTCAGAGGCAAGTCGTGGGAAACGTTCTTGGCGGCTTCCTCGGCTCTCGCTTTCAACTTCGGATCGACCGGGAAAGTCATTTCTGCTACTTCGTCGATGGGAGCGGGCACCGCCGGCGTTTCCTGAAAACCGTCGCCCTCCCGGAAGGCCTCCAGCTCATAGTTATAGACGCTGTCGACGACCTTATGGAATAACTCGCTCAGCTTCGGATCGCTGCTGGGGTCGTAACCGCTTTCGAGCATCCAATCCACGGCGTCGTCAAAATCGTGCCGCGCCGCTTCCAGATGCCCCGCCTTGTAGTTCTGCTCACCCGATGCAAATTTTGCTTCGACCTGCGCGATCAAATACTCTTTCGGTCCGGGAACTCGCAGCGCCAGCGCGTTCAACCACTCCGTCGATAATTTTCCTAAGGGAAGTTCTCCCAGCTGAGCGGAAACCTGCGCGGCCGCCGCATTGGCTGGGTCCAAGGCCGGTACGTGCGCTTGCACGCCGTGTTTCGCGGCATCTTCGCAGCCGCCCGCGGCCACGGCAAGCGCGATCAGCAGAGCTGCGTATAGTCCTGTCGGGTGCTTCCGGCGCATCCTCTCATGTTAAGTAGCTGTTACAGTCCAGGTCAACGCTTTTGCTCCACGAAGGGTTGTCAGACTCGGTACACGCCCGGACAGCGCAATTGGCCCAGCCTCGCCGCTCTTCGCTTCTCTCATCCCCACTCATCCCCGCAATTCTCCCGCCCCCGCCTCACCACCCCAACTCCCCTCCCATCTGCTCTACTCACGGTTCACTTTCCACTACCCACTTCCGTCCTCGTCTCACCAAACTCGCCTTTTCCGCGCAACCCCTTCCATCCATTCTACTTCCCGCGTCTCAATTCGAATGATACGCACGAAGTACTGTATCTTGACAGTAATCCATTTCCCTGCTATCATTCTCCATGACCGTAACACCCAACCCGCCCGCATCCCTCAACGCGCCTTTTCTCCCCCGGCCTAAACGCGGCATCTCTCCCTCCGGCAATCCCATCCTGCAAGCAGCCATCCCGCGTGTAGTGATCGAAGATCCCGAGCGGCTCGCGACCGAAGGTTCCGGCCTTACCGGAAGGAACCCACTGTTGCTCCCAATGCTAACCACTAACCACCAACTTCTACGCTCTATCTCCTTTACAATCCGCACTTCCAAAAAAACAGCTTGCAACCCCTTTAGAATCCGCACTTACAAAACACAGGACTTAAAACCCTTTAGAATGAACACTTACAAAAAAACCGCGGGACTAGGTATTTGTTGAAAAGAGGCGGGATGGTTTACGGATGGACACTTTCGGGGAATGAGTCAGCCTCGCTTTTTCAAGAGCTTCGCGAGCGCGGCCTGCGGGTCGCCTTTGATAATCAGGCGTTCCTCTTTAGGCCCACGCTTACTCTTTCTGCGCTTCGAGTTGGATTTCTTGGCCATGTAAGATTATTATCACAGATGTTCCTCGCTGGGGAGAAATTGGTGCCCCAGCCGGGGATCGAACCCGGACGACCGGATTGGTCACGCGGTTGCAAACCGCGCTCGTATGCCAATTCCGACACTGGGGCACAAGGGCCAGATATAGGGGCAGCCGATACGTTGACGCGCGTCGCTGCCCCTACTTGGTTCGGGTCGTCTAGCGCGGCCCTACCGCCCTCCTCATGGTTGCCCTCCGTAAGCCCGTTACGCCACGACCGCGAGCATGTCAGCTGCGATTTGACGCGCTTTGGCGAGTCCCGCATTAGTGAGTCTGTACGTCTTGCTCCGATGCACTCCCACAACAATTACTTCTCCCTGGCGAGCCATTCCTTCAAGCAGGCGGTCAGCGCGTGCGACAGCGAAACCACCAGTGGCTGTAAGTCCCGACATGACTTCCGCTCCAGTGACGGAATCGTTTTGCCGAAGAACCTTCTGTCCATAGAGAATCAACAAGACGGAGTCGCGAGCGTGAGGCGGACGAACAGTCAACGATACGACGCGGTCCTCCATCCGCATGATTTTGTCGAGCGAGGAGTCAGTTATTGGCGCGGGAAGTTTCGGCGGATTGATGGATGGAGGATTCTCCAAATCCGCAAGGCTAGGTGGTGGAGATGGAGGCGGATTCACCGCCTCTTTTGGCAGAGAGGCAATCAGGTCCATGAACCGTTTTACCTGTTCTTGCACGACGGAAACAGGACCTTCGGCCTCGAATTCGTGAACTCCAATTTTGAGCTTCTGGCGGTAGGTGTCGTCCATAGCTTTGCTCCCTTCAATGGGATGCAAGTATAAGGAGGAAAGTTGCCAATGTCAACCATAGAGAATCCACAAGCAACCAAGAGGAGTAATCGGTCCATATTAATAGAATCTGACATAGGAATGTGCCTTAATTGTGGCAAAAGACTTACATTGTGCGGTAGGCCGTTCTCGGCCGAAATACAATGCAGTAAGTGCTTGTATATCAATGTGTTCCGAAATAGCCAAAAGCCAATTGAAATGCGGCCACCGGATTCAATGGGATTTTAACAGGCCACATAAAATTTATCTTGCTACTTGTTGAAAAATGATGTAGACTTGGACCATGATTAAGAACAAATCAGCGGTCCTCGAAGCACTACAAAAAGCGGCGACAGATGAAACCAAATCGGTCGAATTTCTTGAGCAGGAACGGTGGGCGGGTCAAGTCGCGTGCCCGCGCTGCGAATCGGTCGAGGTTTACAAAATGATTGGACGCGACGGCCAGCGGAACAAGGATTATCGGTGGCGTTGCCGTTCGTGCAAAAAGTTCTTCACCGTTCGCACGGGCACGATTTTTGAAGAAACGCGCCTGCCGCTACAAGTTTGGGTGTATGCGTTCTGGAAAGCATGTTCCTCGAAGAAAGGAATCTCGGCGCTCCAACTGTCGCGAGAGATGATGATCACGCACAAATCCGCGCTGTTTATTTTGCGCCGCATCCGGCATGGAATGGGCGAAGCAAACGCGGCTAAGCTCACGGGCACAATTGAGGCTGATGAGCTGTACATGGGCGGAAAGCCGCGCAATCCGGGCGATTCTAAAGCGGGACGCAGCTCAAACAAATATCCGATTCTTGGAGTCGTACAGCGCGGTGGAGATGTTCGCTTCGCGGCATTGGAGCGGCTGACCGCTAACCGCATTGGTGAATTCATTGCAGAGAATGCGGACCTCTCGTGCCGCATCATCACAGACGAAGCGAACTTGTACACGACGTTAGGCCGCAAGTTTGAGGGCGGTCACAGGGTAGTACGGCACAAGTGGCGTCAGTATGTGCGACCCGGAACAGATATTCACTCCAACACAGTTGAGGGCGTGTTCTCACTGATTCGTCGTGGAGTGATGGGCACGTTTCACAGTGTCAGCCGCAAGCATCTTCCGAACTATCTGAACGAGTTTCAGTTTCGGTGGAACACGCGCAAAATGGACGATGGCGAGCGCGTTTCTAAGGTCATCAAGGCGGTAGTAGGAAAGCGGCTGGAGTATCGGCAGTCAGTCGAGAATCCGCCATATTTTGTTCCGAAAGGCTGAGACAATGGTATTTCAACAAATACCTAGTCCCGAAAAACCGGGGTGGGGGACTCCCTTTTCTGTGCTCTCCGCTCGCGGTTCGCCGCAGTCTGGCCGCAGTGGATCGCCGCGTTTACAGATGCCTCCTCGGGTGCTACTGTGCCACTCCGGCGTGCACGTACACGCGCTTCATTCTGGCCTGCTCCTCTTTCGAGGGAGCGGCCCTAACGGCGGACTCATACACATGAATCGCAAACGCATCACTGCATGGGAGACCACTGCACTACCAGCAGCGCTTTTCGCAGCCTGCCTTCTGCTTTCCGCTACGGCGCAGGCGCAGCAGGCCACCCAGGAGCCGCAACCGCCCGTGGCGCCGGTGGCTCCCGCCGACGCGCCGTATCTCAATCCCAAGCTCCCCCTCGAACAGCGCGTCGACGACCTCATCTCCCGCATGACCCTCGAGGAAAAAATCTCGCAGCTCGGCCACACCCCCTCTTCCATTCCTCGTTTACATGTTCCCGAGTACAACTGGTGGAATGAAGGCCTCCACGGTGTCGCTCGCGCTGGAATCGCCACCGTCTTTCCGCAAGCCATCGGCATGGCTGCCACTTTCGATGAACCCCTGCTTCACGAAGTCGCGGACACCATCAGCACGGAGTTCCGCGCCAAGTATTACGCCACCGTGCGCCCCGATGGCTCGACCGACTGGTATCGCGGCCTTACCGTCTGGTCTCCCAACATCAATATTTTCCGCGATCCACGCTGGGGCCGCGGCCAGGAAACCTATGGAGAGGACCCTTTCCTCACGGCGCATCTCGGCGTCGCTTTCGTCACCGGCTTGCAGGGAACCGATCCGCACTATTTCAAGACCGTATCCACGCCCAAGCATTTCGCCGTGCACAGCGGACCCGAATCCACGCGTCACATTGTCGATGTGCGCGCTTCCCGGCACGATATGGAAGACACGTATTTACCTGCCTTCCGCGCCACCGTAATGGATGGCAAAGCCGAATCCGTCATGTGCGCTTACAACTCCCTAAACGGCCAGCCCGCCTGCGCCAACACCGACCTGCTTCAAGACCATCTCCGCAAAGATTGGGGCTTCCAAGGTTACGTCGTCTCCGATTGTGGCGCCGTCTCCGACGTTTTTGGCGGACACCACTTTTCGCCAAGCGCCGAACAGGGTGTCTCGGTGGTCTTCAAAGCTGGCATGGATCTCATCTGCGGCGACTATCGTCACCAGATGAGCACGGAGCATGCCGCTATCCTCAATGCGGTCCACCAAGGCTTGCTTACGGAGGCCGATCTCGATCGGTCGCTGCGCCGCCTGTTCACCGCGCGCTTTCGCCTTGGCATGTTTGATCCGCGTTCCGCCGATCCCTACTCCCGCATTACTCCCGAGGAGAATGACACCGAGGCGCATCGCCAGCTCGCTCTGCGCATGGCCCAGGAGTCCATCGTGCTGCTGAAAAACAGCGGGCACCTTCTTCCACTCAAGCAGACGCCTGGAACCATCGCCGTCATTGGACCAAACGCGGACAGTCTTGATGCCATCGAAGGCAACTATAACGGCACTCCTTCCAAGCCGGTCACCGTCCTGGCTGGAATTCGCAATCGTTTTCCTCGATCCAAAATTATCTATGAAGAGGCAAGTGGCCTTGTCGGCCCGGTTACGGAACCGATTCCAGTCCCCGCGCTTTGCGTGGACGCTTCGTGTTCGGAACATGGATTGAGAGGCGAATACTTTTCCAATATGCGGCTTCAAGGCTCTCCGGTTATGAGCCGTACCGACACCATGGTCAATTTCGCTTGGGGCGACACCGGCATCTCCGCGCAACTCCTCAAGAATTATTCCGTGCGCTGGACGGGCTTTCTCGTTCCGCCGGAAACAGGAGATTATCTGCTCGGCTTCACCGGCCAGGATGGCTATCGTCTTTGGTTGGACAACAATCTGGTAGTCGAGGACTGGACTTTGCACCATCCCGCCTCCACGCTCACGCAAAAAATCCATTTGGAAAAGGATCATCCCTACGCTGTCAAAATCGAATATTTCCAGGACGTCCGCAGCTCCGAATCGCGCCTGATCTGGAGCCTCCCCGATGATGAAGGCCGCAAAGCTGTCAACGCGGCCCGAAACGCCGACCTTGTCGTGATAGTCCTCGGACTTTCTCCACGAATTGAAGGAGAGGAGATGCACGTCACTGCCGAAGGCTTTTCCGGAGGCGATCGCACGCTGATTGATTTGCCGGCACCCCAGGAAAAGCTGCTCGATCGCGTCTACGCCGCAGGTAAGCCCACGGTCCTTGTTCTTATGAACGGCAGCGCTCTCGCCGTCAATTGGGCCAACGCCAATATTCCCGCCATCCTCGAAGCATGGTATCCCGGCGAAGAAGGTGGCACGGCCGTCGCTCAGGCGCTCGCGGGAGATTTCAGCCCCGCTGGCCGGCTACCGGTTACGTTCTATAAGTCCATCGATCAACTGCCGCCGTTCGATGACTATTCCATGGCCAATCGCACCTACCGCTATTTCGACGGTGAGCCGCTCTATCCATTCGGCTATGGCTTGAGCTACACGTCCTTCGCCTACGATGACCCGCAAGTCGATCACCCGAAAATTTCCGCTCAAGAATCCGTCACCATTTCCGCCAAGGTGGAAAACAAGGGTTCCATGGCGGCTGATGAAGTCGTCCAGCTCTACTTGACGCATGCCGGCGTCGCAGGCGCTCCGCTGCGCGCGCTGAAGGGATTCGCGCGTATCCATCTCGGCCGTGGAGAAAAGAAGACCGTGAAGTTTCTTCTGAAAGGGCGCGACTTGGGAATCGTGGACGAGTCCGGAAAGCATCGCATCGTCCCTGGCCGCGTAGACGCCTGGATCGGCGGTGGCCAGCCGGTTACACCCGCCGGCCTCGCGAACGTCGCCGGAGTCGCTACTCAGTTCACCATCACAAGCGAAGCCACGCTCCCGGACTGATTCGCCGATTGGCCTCGCGACACTGTGGCTTCAAAAAAAACCGAAGATTCTTCTTGGCAAACACCTGGACCTGTGGTAGTCTGTGTTTGCGTTTGTTGCTCTTGTATCGCCTTTGGATGTGTAAAGCGGTCGCAAGGTCAAACTTGCGGCCTTTTTTTACGTCTGAATGCGGCCGTAACTCTTAAGAGGGGTTCGGATTTCGAGGCACCAAATAGCTCAATTTAGTAATGCTCGGTTGCAACCCAACCGACAGAAAAGAGTACAGCAGTGAGTAAAGAACAAGGAACAGTGAAGTGGTTCAATGCCAGCAAGGGCTTCGGGTTCATCCAGCGCCAGAGCGGTGAGGACGTTTTCGTCCATTTCTCCGCGATCGTGGCTGATGGCTACAAGTCGCTGAATGATGGCCAAGCGGTTGAATTCGAAGTGACCAAGGGCCCCAAGGGCCTGCAGGCCTCGAACGTCCAACCCCTCTAATTCCACTTCACAAAAATACGGAATGGGCGGCGCGCTTCGGCGTTCCGCCCGTTTTTGTTTTTAATGGCGCTCTCTGACTCCGAGTGGCACAGACTTCAGGCTGTGCTCGCCTTCCAACGACGCGCTAGCCGCGCCCTGGGCCGCAAGCATGCCGTCAGGCCAGCGCTTGTTTCAAGTCCGCGATTAAATCCTGTGCATCCTCGAGCCCAATCGAGACGCGCACCGTCCCCGGCTCCACGCCCGCCTGCTTCAACTCTTCCAAACTCATGTTGTAGTGCGAGCTGTAAATTGGAAGGATCACGAGTGATTCGACTCCGCCGAGGCTCGCTGCCAGCAAAAACAATCGCACGCGATCGCAGAAGCGTCGCGCAGCGGGCAATCCGCCTTTCAGATCGAAGGCCAGCATCGAGCCGAAACCGCGCATTTGTTTTTTGGCCAAGTCGTGATCCGAGTGCGACTTCAATCCTGGGTAGTGCACACGCGCGACCTTCGGATGCTTTTCCAAGAACTCTGCAACGGCCATCGCATTTTTGCACTGCCGTTCGACGCGTACGCCGAGCGTCTTGATCCCGCGAATCAGCAAGAACGCCGCGCCGGGATCCATTGAACCGCCAAGATAAATCACCATGTGCCGAACGCGTTCGATGCGTTCTTTGTTTCCAGCGACCACGCCGGCGATGAGATCCGAGTGGCCCGCGAGCGCTTTTGTCGCGCTGTGCACCACCATGTCGTAACCCAGCGCGATGGGATTCTGCAGCACCGGCGTGGCGAAGGTGTTGTCTATGATCGAAACGAGTTTGTGTTTCTTCGCAAACCCAACCGCTTTCTCGATGTCCACCAATCGCAGAGTCGGATTCGTCGGCGTTTCCACGTAGAGGGCTTTTGTGCGAGGCGTGACGAGATTTTCGATACCCGAAAGATCCATTCCGACACGGTGAGTGGTGATACCCATGTCGGGAAAAACGTCGCGCATCAAGCGGTAACTTCCGCCATAAAGCTGCGCAGTGGAAATCAATTCATCTCCGTGTTTCAAAACGCTGAGCAATGCTTGGGAAATGGCGGCCATCCCCGAGGACGTAACGACCGCAGCTTCGGCGCCTTCGAGAGCCGCAATCTTCCCCTCCGCTACCGCGAGTGTGGGATTGCCATAGCGCGTATAGATATAAGCCTTGCTTTTGCCTTCAGCCCAGAGCTTCATCTCTTCGGTCGAGGAAAAGGTAAAAGTTGAAGTGCGGGTAATGTCCGTAACTACGGGCCCGCCGACGCCGTGCCGCTTCGGCTCACCCGCGTGTATCGCGGCTGTTTGTGGTCCGCGTCCGGCGGCGTGATTCTGGGCTTTAGTTCTTGTGGTTGGCGGCTTTTTCATGAGGGCACCATTTTGGTTGGGAATGTGATAGTAGCAAGCCCCAAATTGGCATTACCGCAAGCAAAGAACATGCCACGAAACTGCTCGAACTTGCGAGCGCCGGCCTCACGGATTTCGCAGTATCGTATAGCCAGGTTCGGTTGCGCCGGGACCGATGTCCCTTTGCACCGATTTGCGAAGGAGAGAGTGGAAATGGGTTCCTTGCGATTGGATTTTCGCTATGCCCTGCGGCTCATCGGCAAGAATCCGGCGTTTACCGCGATCGTCGTGCTGATTCTCGCACTGGGCATTGGAGCGAATGCGGCGATTTATAGCATCGTGGACGCTGTTTTGGTCGAGTCCTTTCCTGGCCACAACGCTCATGAAATCGTAAGACTCTACACTACTGAACAAAAAAGCGGCCCCGAAACCGGCGCGTTTTCATATCCCGAATTCCGCGAATATCGCGAGAATCTTGCTTCTTTTACCGGCCTCGCCGCGTACCGGTTTGCGAGGCTTCAGGTTTCCGAGCTAAGTGGAACAACGGACCAGCTCACGGGCGAAATCGTCAGCGGAAATTTTTTCGAGATTCTTGGCGTGAACCCGGAATACGGGCGGCTGTTCACGTCTTCGGACGACGGCGCGCGGGGATCGAACGCAGTAGCGATTCTCAGCGACCGCTATTGGAAGCGCCAATACGACGGGCGTCCCGATGCAATCGGTTCGATCCTGCGTATCAATTCTCGCGACTTCACCGTAATCGGCGTCTTGCCTGCATCGCTCCAGGAATTCGACCGAGGAGCTCAAATCTGGCTTCCACTTTCCATGGCAATCGAAGCGGAGCCAATGATGGCGACGCAGATCGACCGCCTGGAGAACGACTTCTTCAATGTCCTCGCCCGGCTAAAGCCAGGAATTTCGATGAAAACCGCGCAAGCGGAACTCGATACTGTGTCCGCGCGGTTGGCGGCGGGACAAACCATTCGGATTTGGGACGGGATGGAGGGCGAAGTCGTCTCATCGTCGAGCAAGCCACCAACGCCCAACGAACCATGGGAAATGAACGAGTGGAAAAAGCCTTGGGCAAAACTCGCGCCAGCGCGAACGGGATTCACGCAGGAAGAAGACCGACTGTCGTGGCTGCTGCTGGGTATCGCGGGGTTGGTGCTGCTGGTTGCCACGGCGGATGTAGCCGGACTTCTGCTAGCTCGCGCGGACGAGGAAGAAAGGGAATATGCCATCCGCGCTTCGCTTGGCGCATCGAACTGGGCATTGCTTAGGCAGCGTCTCGTGCAAGGATTTCTGTTGGCCAGTTTTGGGGCGGCGGCCGGATTGCTCACCGCAGATTGGGCCGCAAAACTTCTTTTCGTTTCGGCGCCTGAGGGGCTACCGCTGCCGGTGGGCATCGCTTCTTCGGTCCTGAGCTTCCGGGTGGTTGCATTCGTCGGCTGTATCTCTTTGCTGACAGCGGTGGGGTTCAGTCTTCTGGCTGCGGTGCGAATCCGGCCGAAAGACCTCGGAGAAAAGCTCAAGCGACAAGCTGGCAGTTCCATGGCTGGATCGAGAGGAGGCTCACGGCTGCAGTCCGTGTTGGTCATCGGCCAAATCGCCTTGTCGGTCGTCTTGATTGTGGGGGCGGCGTTGCTGATTCAAACGATGCGGAATGCCGCGCGAATCGATTTGGGATTCGATACCGATCACGTCTTGAGCGCCTCGCTCGATCTTTCTCGCGACGGATACACAAAAACGCAGGGTGCGGCGATGCTCGAGCCGATTCTCGAGAAAGTTCGCGCAATGCCCGGTGCGCTTTCGGTCGCCCTTGCTGGCGGCGATCCCGTCCGATGGCGCCCAAGGTCACAAAAGGCTGGCCCACCGGAATGCAGAAACCTTCCGATGGTCATGGTCAGCCCGGGCTACTTCGAAACTCTGCGAATCCCGCTCCTGCAAGGCCGGGACTTTACTGCCTCGGATTCGAAGGCAGCTCCTGGCGTGGTGATTCTTAACCGGGCCGCCGCGAATATCTGCTGGAAGGGAGATGCCATTGGCAAAAGTTACCCGTTTCTCTTGACCGTCTCAAAACCCTTTCAAGTTGTCGGCATCGTTGGGAACGTGCGCACGAATGAAGATAACGATACGAGGCCGCAGATGTACACGCCTCTCGCGCAGTTTTACGACGCGCTGCCCTGGCAATTCTCGTTCAGCATTCTGGTGCGCACGAATTTTGCGCCGCATTCCGTCGTATCCGAATTAACTGCCCAGGTTCACTCGCTTGATCCGAATCTGGTCCTGTATAACGTGCAAACGCCACGTGAAATTCTCGAAACGAACTTCAAGAGGCAAGAATTTTTCACGAGAATTCTCGCAGTCTTTGGAATTCTTGCGCTACTGCTGGCCGTCGCGGGTTTGTACGGATTGCTGGCGTACCTTACTTCGAAGCGCACGCGCGAATTCGGGATTCGAATGGCTCTTGGCGCCTTGCCTCAACAAATTCTGAGGCTCGTTTTGTCGCAAGGCGGGCGGCTCGTCCTCGCGGGAATTGTTTGCGGATTGCTTGCCGCGGCGGGTGCGACACGATTGCTGCAAAGCTTGCTGTTCGACGTATCGCCGAATGATCCGCGCGTCTTTCTAATTGCCTGCCTGCCGTTTCTCGCTGCGGGCTTGGTTGCTTGCTTCCTTCCCGCACGCCGCGCAGCGTCCGTCGACCCCATGGTCGCGTTGCGCGACGAATAAGGCCTTCCGGAGAAATCTTCCGCCGTCTGGCGCATGCAGCGGACAAACAGCTATGATTGCTGCTGCGATGTCGCTGTCCGCTCCCTATCCCTGGTTCGAGGTCTGCTGGTATACGTTGGCACTGTACTGGCTGATTTCGGCGTTCCATCGCAAGACCACGAAAAAGCACGAAGGGTACATCCAGAGGATGGGGTACATCCTGATCATGGTGGTATCTTTCTGGTTTCTGTTCCGACCGGAAACGGGGCGGTATCCGATTTTGGGCATCGAATTCATCCCCCGGAAATTGGTATGGGCGTGGGTGGCAGTCGGCATAACGGCGGCGGGGGTGGCTCTTGCCATTTGGGCGCGCTGGTACCTGGGATCGAATTGGAGCGGCGTAGTCACGCTAAAGGAAGGCCATGAACTGATCCGCAACGGGCCATACCGTTCGATCCGTCATCCCATTTACACGGGAATCTTGATTGCGCTGGTAGGCACGGCAGTAATGGTTGGTGAAGTACGCGGATTACTCGCCGTAGTTGCCGCGTGGCTTTCTTTCTATATCAAAGCCCGCCGCGAAGAGTCGTTCCTCTCGCAGGAATTCGGTCCCGCCTTCGACGAGCATCAGCAGCACACCGGCATGTTTTTGCCCAAGTTTTCCTGAACATCAAGAACGGGAAAAGGCTGCTGTCTGGTTAACTGGAAGTCTGAGGAACTATCCTTCCTCTGCTTCCGCTTCCCCATGAGCCGGTTTGTGCGCTTCGATGACCTTTTGCGCCAGCTCGTTTGGCACATAGTCGTAGTGCGAAAATTCCATCGAATACGTTGCGCGCCCTTGCGTCTTTGACGTCAAGTCCGTCGCATAACTCAGCATTTCCGAAAGAGGCACCTGCGCTTTGATGATGACGTTGTGCCCGCGCGCTTCGCTGCCTGCAATGCGACCGCGCCGCGAGCTGAGGTCGCCCATCAAGTCGCCGGAATACTGATCCGGCGCATACACTTCGACGTGCATCACCGGCTCGAGCAGTGCGGGTTTGGCCATCTTCATGGCCTCCTTGAACGCCAGCGAGCCTGCTATTTTGAACGCCATATCAGACGAATCGACGTCGTGGTATTTCCCGTCGTACAGCACCGCCCGAAAATCCACCACGGGAAAGCCGGCAAGATACCCTCTCTCGGCCGCATCACGAATTCCTTTTTCCACCGATGGAATCCAGTTTCTCGGAATCGCCCCGCCAAAAACATCGTCTACGAATTCGACCCCCTTGCCGCGCTCGATCGGTTCCATCTTGATGCGGCAGACGCCGAATTGCCCGTGACCTCCGGACTGCTTTTTATGCTTTCCTTCCGCATCCGCTTTGCCGCGAATCGTCTCGCGGTATGGCACTTTCGGCGGCTTCAGCGTCAGGTCCACGTGATACCGCTTGTGCAGCTTCGCCACCACCACTTCGATATGTTGCTGCCCGGAGCCAGCCAGGAGAAATTCCTTGGTCTGTGGATCGCGCATGAAACGAAGCGCCGGATCCTCTTCGATAATCTTGTGAATGGAAACGCCGATCTTATCTTCGTCCGCGCGCGTCTTCGGCTCGATCGCGAACGTGATCGAAGGCTCGGGCAATTGCGCCGGTTTGTAATAGACCGGAGTCGCTTTATCTCCGAGCGTCTCCCCGGTCGTTGTCTCTTTCAGTTTCGAGATTGCGCCGATATCCCCGGAGTGCAGCTCGGCGACTTCACTCAGTAGTTTGCCCTGTACAACCTGCGTGTGTTGAAAGCGCTCGAGAGTGCCCCGGTTATAGTTCATCAGCGTGGCGTCGTTTTTCAGCACGCCGCTTTTCACCTTGAAATAGTTGATTCGCCCCGCGAAGGGATCCGCAAGCGTCTTGAAAACGAAAAGCGACAGCGGTTGTCCGTCGTCGTACTTGCGCTCGACGCGCTCGCCTTTGCCATCCGGTTCCGTAAAGCCCACTTGTGCGTGCTCATCGGGATGCGGAAATGCGTCCGCAAGAAACGTCAACAGGCTGGCCGTTCCGACGTTTCGGAGGCTCGAAACCATCAGCACGGGAAAAATCTTTTCGGCCACGATGGCTTTCCGGACGCCCGGAATCAAATCCGCGATCGGAATCGTGCCTTCCCGGAAAAATTCCTCCATCAACTCGTCGTCGCCTTCGGCCACCATTTCCACCAGCTTTTCGTGCGCTTCTTTCGCTTCATCGGCCAGCGCGGCGGGGATTTCCTCGATCGATGGCTTCCCGTCACCGTCTGGCTTGTAAATGTGGGCCTTCATTCCCACAAGATCGATTACTCCGCGAAATCCTTTTTCCGAACCTATGGGCAGCTGCAAGGCGACCACGTTGCGGCCGAAAACCTGCTCCAGCGATTCCATGGAGCGTTCAAAACTGGCCAACTCGCGGTCCATCCAGGTCAAAACAAATGCCCGTGGAATGTCATATTCGGTGCAATAATCCCAGACCTTTTCCGTGGTCACCTGCGAGCCGACGTGCGCATCCACCGCGATGAGCGCCGCGTCCGCCGCAATCAACGAAGCTTTCGTTTCCGTAATAAAAGTGGAGTAGCCGGGCAGATCGATGAAATTGATTTTAACTTTCTCGGAGCCGCCCGCCTGTCCGCCGGAGGTAGGCCATTCGGCGTAAGCCAGTCCCGTTTGAATCGAGATTTTCCTGGCGATTTCTTCCTCGTCCCAATCCGTCGTCGTGCTGCCTTCCGCAACTTTTCCCCAGCGCGGGGTCATTCCCGCGGTGAAGAGCAACGACGACACCAGTTGCGTCTTTCCGGTGCCGCCGTGGCCGACAATGCCAACGTTTCGAATCTCCCTGGTGAGATAGCTCTTCATATAGACCTCCCTTTGCGTGGCGCCGGCGATGCCGGAGCCAACAGGCGAGGTCCGTCCCGAAGAATTCAGGCGCGGGCCTGCGCCTGGGTATGCGATTCAGAAGATGAAGGAGAGCGTGGCCCCTACGCCGGCGTACCTCAGTGTGGCGCCGGACAAGCAACTACCCCTGGTCCGTTCCCCAACTCCGCGGATGCTAGCACACGCCCTCGTACCCCGGCAATCTCGCACATGGGCATGGGTCAGTCCTCATCGGCTTCCCGTTTTGCGCCTCACAACCCTCGGGCTAGTTGGCAGAGACCTTTGTTTTCCTTTTAGAAAAGTCTTTCTCGAACGTGCAGATTTTAGGCCCGCAGTGCTATTTCTGACCGATTCAAGCACAGATAAACTCTTCGCCCTACCAGGGAAAATCTTCCAGGACTAGTACTAACCCTAAATATTTCGTTATCCGGAGACTCCTCTTAGTTCATGAAGATAAACGTCTTAGAACATAGTGAATCGATGGTCCTCCGGCCCCCAGCATGCTCTTTGACCTCACGGAATATTTGTCCCCTGAGAGGGAGTGCAAGTTTTTCTTCAGAAGTGGCCTGTTGTGGATCAGAGCTGCCTGTCATCTCGTGACGCGCCGAGGCCGCTTATCGGGCAATCGAAATCTAGGAGGGTAATCATGGATGAGTACCAAGAATCGAACCAGAATGGAGATCGCTGGACAGTGCTCCGCGACGGCTCCAATCGCTGGCTGGCACTTGCCGTAGTCGTGCTGCTGGGAATCGCTGCTGTAGCTTTCGCCTACGGCTACCACGAGAAGGAAATGCTTAACCAGCTCAGTGTGCAGGCCACTTCCGCGAACGCGGCCATGACGCAAATGCAAGGGCAGGTCAACGCGCTGACCGCAAAACTCGATGAAGCGAAGGCGACGCAGGCTCCTTTGCCATCCGCTTCGCCCGCCCCTGCCCCCGTGCTCTCATCCGATGTCATTCCGCAAGCGCCCGAGCCGTCGGCCAAACCGGCTGCAGCCGCCAAGCACACCCACGTAAAGCACCATGTTGTCCGGCGGCATCCAGCTGTCGACAAAAAGTACCTGGAACTCCAGACTCAACTGGCCGACCAGCAGAAACAATTGAAGGCAACGCAGGACCAAGTCGCCCAGGATCGCGCCGACCTCGAGAGCTCCATCAACTCGACCCGCGACGACCTCAATTCGACGCGCGACAATCTGAATGGCTCCATCGCCAAGAATCATGACCAGCTTGTGGCCCTCGAAAAGCGCGGCGAGCGCAGCTATTTCGAGTTCGATCTGTCGAAAGCCAAGAGCTTTGAACGCGTCGGGCCTGTTTCGATCTCCTTGCGCAAAGCGGACACCAAGCACAAACACTACAATCTTGCGATGATGGTGGATGACAACGAACTCCAGAAGAAAAATGTAAACCTCTACGAGCCCATCTGGATTCATACCGAAAACGATGGAGAGTCCGTCCAGATCGTCGTGAACAAGATCGATAAGAACTTCGTCCACGGCTACATCAGCGCTCCGAAATACAAGCCGTCCGAATTGGCGGCCGCCGGCTCCGCGAGCCTGACTCCCGTCTCCGCCAAGTCGCCAACAGACACGCCGTCGAACGCAGCAAACCCTCAGCAGCCCCAGCAGTAGGCCCTCGAGTTTCACAAGGTGTCCCGGGGAATGCTCTGCGTAGCGTTCCCCAGGAACTTTCTTGTCGCCCGCTTGAATACCTAGAAAATTAAAAAGGCGGTTCTAGTTCAGGATTCAAGGAAATTTCGTTGTCTTTCGTAACGCTGATCCGTCGAATCCAATCTGCGTGTCCCCGGAACTTTACGACAACCAGATGCTCTCCCTGCATAAGCTTGAGTGTCGACGGAATAGCTCCGACGAACTCATGATCGATCCATATTTCAGCCCCAACCGGCCCTGTGAACTTTACTGTGCCGGCACCCGCACTCGAGGAAGGCGCACTCATGGATTCCATCGCACGTATCGTGACAGGAGGTTGTTGCATCGGCGGCACGACGCTTGGATAGAACTTGTGCAACACCTCGATAAGGTCCGACGCACTGAGAGCAAATCCGATCCCTGTCACATTTTTCTTGACCAGCTTTTGTGTATTGATGCCAATCACTTCTCCGTGCTCGTTCAGCAGCGGTCCTCCGCTGTTCCCGGGATTAATCGGTGCGTCCGTCTGAATCCAAGTTCCAGGGCCGGCATCCGCAAATTGCCCAACCGCACTGACGATTCCCTTCGTCACACTAAATAGCATCGCGTCACCGGGGTTGCCGATAGCCAGCACGTTTTCTCCCTGCCGCACAGTCGCGGCGCCAGCCAGCGTAAGGTGCGGAAAGTCCTTCCCATCAACTTTAACCAACGCGATATCGAGATCGCCATCGATATATACGACCTTCGCTTCAAGTTCCTGCCCGCTTGGCAGAATCGTCTGAAGAGACTCTTCGCCTCTCGCGAGGTGCGCGTTCGTCGCGATCACGCCGGTATCTGTTACAAAGAAACCTGTTCCAGATTTTTCCAGCCCCTTTAGGTATACCACCGCGGGTTTGGTTCTCCGCACCAGGTCTTCAAGAGAAAGTTCGGGCTGAAGGTCAACGTTTCCCGCACTGGAATATTTGGCCGCGACTCCTCCCGTGAACACCTCCCCGATAGCATGCAGCTCTACTTCAAAGTGATCGCTCTTCAGCAGCCAATACTCGCCACGACTCCGCCCATTGAGCGAAATCCAGTTCATCGGCCCATCGGTCATCCGAATTTCTTTGCTGGCGAATCCTGCCAAGCTGATACGCGCGACCATCGGGTGTTCCAGCCGCGCCCCCATTGAGGTCCTCGTCTTGTGAAAGTAGCCGCCCGGGTAGTCTTTTTCAAATGGCGTCATGCCCGCAACTACCCCGTCTATTTCCACGGTTGCCCCGGAAGGCTTGCTGGTTATCTTGAGTGTTTCCGCCCCGGCATTCGCCGCACAGAGAAATAGCAGGAGTGTTGCTGCCAAATGAGCGCCCGAGCCCGAAGTCATGAGATGACCTCGACGGAAGGATGAACCCGCCAGTTACTATAACATGATGGTATAGATGAGGATGCGCTAAGTTTGCGATGTCCTTGCCTGTTCGGCGCTCTTTTCGTATCCGGGGCAGGAAATTACTGGCAGTCGCGGGTACTTGCGGAATCGAGGGTCGCTGCGGGAGAGTTCGCATAAAAGGAAGATCGAGCCGCGATCGTTTTGCACGCAAATCGCATGTGCGCAATCTGCGCACAGCCCCGCTTGTTCTCGCCTAACACGCGCCTCGCCGGCATTTGCCATGACTGAAGAATAACTCAGCACGCCTCCATGCACGCAGCAGCGCCAACGATCTGCCGCCGCAGTGACCAACTCATGCCTCTTGTCCCAATAAATCTCGCCTTGCTGCTCGCAGAGTTGTTACCCTGTTCCCAGAAACGTGTAACCTGCGATGAAAGATCAATTAATCCGAGCGTCGCGCACCGCCGCGCTAGCTTGCATGTTCGCCGTCCTCTCTGCATCGAATGCACGCGGCCAGGACCAGAACTCGGCAAAAACACAAAGCGCGGGCCAATCGGCGGACAACTCGAACGCTCAAGCCCCACCCGCGGATCAGAATGCAGGGAACCAACAGGATGAAATCACCGCCGTTCCCAACCGCCCCACGGTCGCCAGCACTGCTGAATCGGTCCAGAGCGGCGTATTTGAAATAGAATATGGATTCGAGCTCGCCAGCGGCCACCAAAACGTGAACGGCCTGCTGAAATGGGGCGTTCTCAAAAATCTCGAGTTATGGTTCCTCAATGTTCCCATTGAGCGCGATTCCGCCATCGCCGGACGGGGAGATTCCGGTGCCGGCTTCAAATATCGATTCTTTTCGCAATCAAGAGCCCTTCCCTCCACGGCGGTTTTGTACGTCGCGGCCCTCCCAACCGCAACCGCCAATCTCGGCGCCGGCGCGTTGTGACACTCCGTTCAAGTTCTTTTGAGCAAGGACTTCGGTAAGAGTCATTTCGATGTGAATGAAGGCGCGCAGTTTGTAGGACGTCAGGGAATCGCCGGATTCGACCGCAATTATTTTACACCGATCTCTTACTCCCATCCGCTCGGCGGCAAATGGGGTTGGACCGGTGAACTAGCAGGTTTCAGTCGGACCAACGCAAATAATCCGGCCACGATGACCCTTCTCCGCGCTGGCACTTACAACATGTTTTCCCGATTGGTGCTGGATGGCGGCGCCTACGTAGCAGTTTACGGCCACTTGCCGCGCGTCACTTTTTTCAGCGGCGTCACTTATTCCGTCGCCGATCTATATCATCTTCATCCTTCGCGCCGCGTTGCAAAACACTGATCTATCGTTTTGAAGAGGCGGCCGGTGACTGCGGGGTGGGAGTAGCCGGCTCCGCTGTCGCGGGCTCTTGCGGCTTCCCAAAATGCGAGTCGTCGATTTCCGGATCGATTTCAATCTTGTCCACCAGAATCTTCTGCGCCACTGCCGCTCCCGGATTGTTCGAATCCAGTTCGAACGCGAACTTCAGCCCGCCCACGTCCCGGTAGTCGTGAAAGTACGTCTCTCGAGTAACGCTTTCTCCATTCACGTTATCCGTCCCGCTCCACTTGGCCAGCAAGTAAGTCTTCGCGTCGAACGAATACGACGAAACCGTCCCGTCCTTGTGCTTCACTTTCAGAATATAAGCGTCCCGCCCTTCCACTTTTTCCGTGCCGGCCAGCTCGATCACGTTCCCTTTGGCTTTGGCGTCCACCAGCGGCCCGTCAAAATCGGATTCGTTCGCTGCATCCTTGATGTCGTCGGCGGACATAGGCTCCGGCGCATTTTTGCCCACAAATGGATTGATTACCCACCCGCCATCTTTCCCATCGAATGTCCGCACAACCGTCTTGTTCTGAATCGTCACTTCGTTGTGCATCTTCCCCGGCCTCTTGAATTCCGCCAGGAACGGTCCATACAATTCCGCGTTGAAATAAATCGTCCCGGTGATGCGCTCCGTCTGGATCGCTTTGGCTTTTTCGACGCCACCTCGCGCCTCCAGAATTTTGGTCACGACATCATCGGCCGTCTGCGCCGACGCCGCTCGCGGCGATGCCAGCCAGGCCCCCGCCACCATTCCCGCCGAAAACATAGCCATCACCACAGCCCGTCGCGCTACTCCGCCCCGTCTTTTCTTCGTCTTCATCGCATTACACCCGATCGCTAGCCGCCTAATGACTAAAACGCGGCCATCCTCGGCCGCGCTCTTTCCATCCCTTCTCTTCCACCCCGCCCTTTCTATCGTAAGAGCAGAAGCATTCCGGGTCAATTTCGTTGCCTTACCTGCCTCGTTTGCCCCGACTTCGTTGTCTCTCGTGGTTCCCCAGCCTCGCCTATTACGGGCCTTATGTAGTGCCTTCTTGTTGATGCCTTTTTGTTGATGCTTTTTGTAGGTGCCGGACTTTAGCCCGGCTCTTGCTCCTCGCCACTGCAGACCTCCACGTGGTCCACACCCACCCCAACCTGAAACATGGCCGTGACATCATTCGCACCTTCGGCGTGCCAACCCTCCACCCATTCCCCACTCACCATGCACTCTCCGCTGCCCGTCGTCTCACCAAACTCCCAAATTTTCCGTAACCCATTCCATGCGCTGTGCTTCCCCGCGTCTCATTCGAATTATTCCAGATAAGTACTCTACCTTGACAGTAATCAACTCCCATGCTATCATTCTCCATGTTTCGCTCGCTCCGCCCGCCCAGCTTCCGCGTATCCTTTCCAGTCCCCGAACGAGCCTGCGCCTTTGCCTCATGTACCTCTTCTACCTATTTCGATGACCTGCCAGTCACCAGCCACGAATCGCTAGACGCGTTTCTCGTAACTCTTTTAACTGCAACATTTACAAGCCCCTTGTCTAAATGTGGAAAACAAAGCACTTATAACTTCTTTAGATGCAACATTTACGAAAGTTCTGTCCGTAACCCATGTAGATGCAACACTTACAAAAATCAGCGGGGAGGGTCGCCCTCTGCTCTTTTACTTCCATCAACCTTTGGACCTCCTTCGTCTCACCAATCCGGTACGCCCAAGAGCCCGCAACCTCTTTCCCAACATGCCATTGCGCACACTTTGCGTCACAGGTGCAGTATGGGGTCACACCTCGCCCGAGGAGATCTTTTCCCCTTTATTATTGAGTGTTGCCGGAAGAAAGAGTTACCGCGGCCAGAGCCAGCCGAAAGTCCCAGCAGTCAGCAGCGCGTAGACCAGTCCATCGAAGACTTCTTTGAGCGTCATGCTCCAGGTTTGTCCCTTCCAAATCGCATTGCTAAAGGTTCCCAGGCCGTAGCCAAGAAACGCGGCGATGCCAATGACGTGGAACACATGCCGGTAAGAAGCGCCGTGCGGCACGCTGTGGACAGCAAGCAGGGCACAGAAGAAGCTGATCAGCAGGCAATAGACAAACCACTGGCCAAGGAACTTTCCCATATTGATCGCGCCGCTGGGAAAGATCGTCAGGAAACCCACAGGGCCCTGCTTAAATCTCTCCTGCGCCGCAGGTTCCTTCATCTCCTTGTGGGTGTAGTGCGGAAAATTATAGAGCCCGCGCGTGACGCCGGCGGAACGCAGCGCGGCGATAACGCTGTCCTCGTCGGGCAGTTTGCGGTAATCGTTGCGGTGATAGGGCAGCACGGTATGCATGATCGAGCTGGCGATAAACACGATGACTGCCGAAAGCAATATGGGAAGCCAAAGAGCCGAGAGAAAGGCCATGCGCAACCTCCTTGTGGGCAAAGACCACTGCGAGGGAATTTGTGCGGAAGACTACCTTTGAAAGCTGGCGGGGTCAAGCGTCTGGAAGAGTCGCTACACGGAACAGCGGAACGACCCGTCCGCGGCAACGTAGGCATACGCCATGCGCGGCGTATTGAATGCAAATCCGGGATTACCTTCGCAATCGAGCAAGATAAGTCCCCCCGTCGCGTGTGTGCGCTGGCCCAGAATGTGTACCGCTTCCCGCGCCGCGAGCATCGCCGTGTCCGCTCCGCAAGAAGCCGAAGCGGAATTGGAATGATCGCGCGAGGAATCGGACACGCAAAAAGCTCCGCTCCCGGTCCGAAGCAGGTCGCAGGCGGTTTTGGCCATTACAACCTTCATGATGGCTTCACCGTAGCCCGTGCAGGAAACGCCGCCCGACGTAGAGTCGGCGTAGCAGCCGCAGCCAATGAGGGGCGAATCGCCAATCCGTCCGGGAAGCTTGCAGCAAGTTCCGCCCGTCGAGGTGGCTGCAAAGAGCCTCCCTTCGGCATCGAGAGCCACAGCTCCGACTGTCCCTTGCTCGTGGCCGCGGTGGTGGGCCGCCGCGTGCTTGTCCTGGCTGCACTGCCGCCACGCTTCACGCTCTGCTGGACTGACCAGTTCCTCGGGATCGCAAAGAGAAATGGCATGCTCCTTTGCGAAGCGCTCCGCACCTTCCCCAACGAGCATCATGTGCGGTCCGTTTTCGAGGACTGCACGCGCCAGGCGGATTGGATTTCGGATGCTCTGCAGCGCCGCAGCGGCACCAGCGCGAAGAGTCGCGCCATTCATAACGATGGCGTCGCATTCCACGCGGCCGTCGAGATTCAAGTGCGAGCCGAAACCCGCGTCAAAAACGGGATCGTCTTCGAGCACCAGTATCGACGCTTCGACGGCGTCCAGGGCGGAGCCGCCGCGCGAGAGAATGGCCCACCCTGCTTGCAGCGCCTCGCGGCACCCGGAAACGCATGCGTCCACGGCTTCATCGGGAATGTCCCAGGCGCCGCCATGGACGATCAGCGAAGGTTTCATGGCGATGAGAATGGCAAAGCGCGCGAGGATTGTCCAGAAGGGCGGAGCGAGATTGTGTTCATCCGCTAGATGAAGAAATCGAGGAGGAAAAGCGCCACGCCGAGGAAGAGGAGCAAGAACGCGGGGTTAATGTGCCTGCGGGGGAATCGGCTCATGGAGCTGAAAACCTGCGAAGGAACAGCTTTCAGCCGCGATTCCTCGCGCACGCCGTAAAACGGGCCGACCACGGTATAGCGCGAAAGGCTGCGGCGGAACGCGCCGAATTCGTCGTGAGCCCACATGGAAAAGTCTTCGCGTTTGCGCCAGACGAGCATGGCGCCAGCGGCAAAGGCCGCGTAACCAAGAAAAGTTAGTAGCCCGAGCGCCGGGCCGGCTCCCCAATACATTTCGCCTCGCAAATGACTCTCCTGCAAAATTAGGACGCCTGAAAATGGCGCCTGGTTACTCGTCTTCGTGAATCGTAATCAGCTTCACAATCTCAAACTCTTTCTGGCCCGCCGGGGTTGCGACCTGCACTTCGTCGCCAACCTTACGATTCAGCAGGGCTTTGCCGATCGGCGACGTGGTGGAAATCAGCCCTTTCTCGGCATCGGCTTCCTCGGTGGTGACGAGCTTATACTCGATTCTCACTTCCCGATGAATATCGAGGACGAGAATGCGCGAACCGTACCCGGAGCGGTCTTTCGGAATATTGGTGAGGTTCAGCATTCCGAGGTCGCCCATGCGCTTTTTGAGCTGGGCAATGCGGGCGTTCACGTATCCCTGGCGTTCTTTCGCGTATTTATATTCGGCGTTTTCGGATAGATCGCCGTGCGCGCGTGCCTTGGCAATCTCTTTGGGGAGGTCGACGTTCAGCTCGTGCTCGAGCTGATCGATTTCTCCCTGCAGGCGCTGCTTGATTTTCGCGAGCGGGTCAGACATGGTCGTTCGTCACCAAGGATTCGGAAGCCAAAAAATGTTCGCGGAGTCCGGCTTTACTGGATGGTTCACCGGACCCCGCGCGAACAAGCATTATAGATGCGGGGCAATTGCCACGACAAGGGGAAGTCGCAGTTAGATTTGACTCAGTCTGGGCTTGAGCTGGGAGCAATTCGAAGCGGAGCAGGAGCAAAGCACATTAAAAACAAGTGTCGGCGAGAAAGCCTCATCGGACTTTCAGGTCAACGGTCTGAGACTCGGTCTCACCCTTGGCGTTCTCAATCGTTAGCGTGTAAGTGGTTGTTTTTGTTGGAGATACGTCTACACAACGAGCAGGAGACGGCCATACGGGCTGCGACTGCGGTTCAAGCTTGACTGTCTTTGCGTTCGATACGCCGTAGCACAACTGCGCGGACTCGCCGCGCCGGATGATTTTCGGACTGGCGTAGAAATCGAGGATGGTGAACTCCTTGCCGCCTAGTTGTTCTACAGCGGCCTGGTCCTGCTGACGCTGCTTTTCCGCGCGCTCTCGAGCCGCTTGGCGTTCGATGTTGCGGTTGTCCTGCCAGCGGGAAAACATAACAATGACCACGCCAAGAAGCACGATGGCGAGGGCGATGGAGGAGTACAGCAGCGGATTCTTCCACGGCGATTTCGGTTCGGGAACAGGTTCAGAAAGCATGCGAGCTCCCAGAGGGCAATGAACTCTCTGAGAAAATAGCCTGAAACACCCGGCAAAGAAAGGGCTTAATTGTGCGAGGCGCAATTTGCAAGTCCGCAGAGATCTACGGCAGGCAACTATATTTTAGTTCACCGTAATTTGCTCCGCGAGGTCAAGAGACACGCCGAGACTCTAAGCGTCGTCGTAATCTTCCGTGAGCGACGCAAGAAAGGCTGCAAGCGCGCTGACATCATCCTCGCTGAGCGACATGCCCTGAAATTCCGGCGGCGCATTTCGCAGAAGCTCCTGGCGGGCGAGCTGCGAGCTCATGATGTAGAACTCGACGACGTCCGTGAAATGCGGCTTGCTGCCGTTGTGAAAATAGGGCGCGGAATCCTCGAGATCACGAAGCGTGGGCGTCTTGAATTGCGCGATGGTGGCGGGAAGGCCCTGATCCACGGCGCAATTTTGCACGATCGCGCAAACGACCATGCTCAAATTCGGTTGGGGATTGGGAATATCCGGATTGAGATACACGTTCCACAGGCCGAGGTCCGCATAAATCGGGTTGCCTTGAACCGCAGGGTGGCGAAAACGCTCGGAGGCGTTGGGATGGTTCGCGGAAGCAGGCATGTAGGCATCAAAATTGGCGTTGCGTTGGGCAAGTGTGGGAACAACGAGAGCGGCAAAGGCACCCGAGCCATTCGCGGCGTCGTACTCTTCCTGGGACACGCCGGTGTTATGAAACTTGAAGTCGGTGAAGTTTGGCGCCAGATGGCAGGCAGCGCAATTTCCAGCGTGTTGTGAGCCATCCGCAGCATTCACGGCGACTTTGAGGAAGATTTTGAGGCCCGCCAGTTCCGTGGCTCCGAAGGCAAACGGCTGGGCATGATATTTGAAACTGCCATATGTTCCATCCACAAAGACCGGATTGTTCAAGTTCTGCAAGAGCCCGAATAACCGCTGATTATACTGGGGCAAGGTCTCTCCGGCGTTCGGCTGCACAGGGAGATGATTGATGCGCAGAAATACGTCGTAGGGCGAACCGATGTAGCGGCCGAACTCATCTTGTTGAAACAGCAAACCTTCGAGATACTGCCCCAGCATTTGGGCCATGTCCTGGACTATCTGTTCGTCGCTGGCAGACGCGACATCCAAGCGGTACTGAGCGGGAAGACGGCAATCCCGCGGAATGGAGGGGTCGGTCGCGAGCAGTATCTTGGCGTAGGACAAGCCGCAACCGTAGGTGGAGGCGGGCAGATTCTTTCCGTCGTCGTTGCGAATGACGTTGGCAATGTGAGCGATGGCTTGCGGATACTGATCCGGCGCCCAGCCGAAGTTGCGGCCAGTTAGAGTGGATTTTGCGAGATCGGCCGGGTCAGTAAACTCACCGTCAAAGTGAAGAAAAGTCGGCCCGTCATGAGGCTGCATGGAGCCAACCATCTGCATGGCGTTTCTGGGAGTGGCCGAGAAACCGTTGATGACCCGCGAGATAGGACTATGATCCGTGAAGTCGGCGTAAGTACGGTTTCCTGCGCCTTGAACACCCTGAAACTCGACGACGAAGTGGCATGAGCGGCAGTTGATCGATTGCCCTGCAAATGGGCCAGGAAGAACGCCAGCCGGCGTTTGTACCGTAGCCACGACCGGATCGCCGGCCGGCAGCGGAGCGTTCACACCGGTCATATGCTCAGCGAAATATTCGGCGAATCGCGTATCGACGAAAATTCGCTCCCCGATATTCTGCTCCGCAGGAGTGAATTCTTTCTCCGTCTCGAATTTGGTAGCCTGCCCGGAGCCGCATCCGGCCATGGCCAAGAGCAAAATCGCGCCGAGACCGGCGAACTGAGCGCTCCACCTCTTGCATTGCACGAGTCCCGTCATCTGCCCACTTCCAGCGGAGATTTTCCCGAATAGCCAAACAGACCGCTCTTGCCCAAGCTCTTCAGATAGGCGATCACCTGCCAACGCGTTTGCTCGGGCAGCTTGCTCCAAGTGGGCATGCCCTTGGCAAGATTTCCGTTCTTTAGCAGCCAAAAGATTTCGCCGTCGGTTGCGCCTTGCACGCGGGAACTGCGCAGACTCGGTTTCTTGCCGCGGCCCTCAGCGTCCGCTCCGTGGCACTTTGCACAGTGGTCTTCGAAGACCAAAGCGCCCGCGGCAATGGCATCGGCTTGCCCCGCGTAGGGATTTTTTCGCGCGCGGTCGGCTTCCGGCACATGCTTTAGCCAGGAACCATCCGCAGCGGCAGAGGCCAAAGCCATAGAGAACAGAGCAAACGCAAGCACGAAAAGATTTCTGCTGAATGTGGCGGGTTGCGCGGCCATCAGTTCGCCCCCTTGTGGAGGCGGCTAAAAATCTGCTGAATCTCGTACGACACCTTGAAGCGGTAGAGGACGCCGACGCTGTTGGCGTTAAGCCCAAAGCTGGGAGAAAAGGTAATGGTGGGACCTTTCGGAATCTCAAGGCTCACCATCGGTCCGAGATATTGCGAAGTTTGCCTCCAACCGAAGCTGTAGCGATCGCCAAGTCCGCCATACATTTCGGCGCCAGCAGCGAAGTTCTGCCGGCAGAAAAAGCAAGACTTGGAACTGGCCTTGAACGACAGGGGCCTGCTGGTGCCGAGGGCGTAGCCGAACTCCCAGGGCTCATTGCTGAGATTTTTTTCAGCGATGAAATTTTCGGAGATGTCCCAGCCCTTTAGATTGCTGGAGAGAATGAGTTTGAATTCCAGGGATCGCTCGGTAGTCTTTCGGCCTTGCGCGTTAGAAAGGAGGAGATCGGAGATGCTGTCATGGCCGACGATCTCAAGCAGGCTACGGTCGGCCTTGTTCAAATTTTCGTACTCGACGTAGAGGACGGGATTGATGAAGTGCTGTCGGAGCAGAGGGCGGACGCGATTTTCCCAGCGAAAGCCGGTGAATACGGTGCTGTCGTTCTGAGTGTGCTGGCCGGAGAGATAGACCTCGGTGGTCCACCAGCCTTTCGCGCCGTATTCCAATTCCAGCGTGGCGCCGGTGAAGGAGTTGCCGTTCTTAGGGGCCGCCTGGACACCTTTTATGGCGATTTCGAGGTTGCCAGGCTCCTCCAAGGCGTCGGAATAGGTCACGAGGTATGGAGGTTCCTGGGCAAGGGACGCATGAGGACAGACCAAGTAGAAAGCAAACGATAGGAGAGGCAAGAAAAGGAGCCGCGTACCTCTCAGAAAGCGATTTAGAAGAGTTAAGAGAGCCAAGAGCGATCACCTCGGGTTTAGTTGCGACTGGTTTACAACAAGAATGGATATAAGACTAGATGAGTCGTATATCAGTTGCAAGTCGTTTTCATGTAAAAGATTTGTAATGCCGGTTGGAGAGCAATCTCCTGCCGAGGGACATCGCAATATGTTCCGGGAGATCTTTTGAAAAAGACAAACAGTCGCTGGATTTCGGAATAAGGGCAGGCGGCAGGAGGCTGTAAGGAGTCCGACTACTGTTTCAGCGGCGGGGGAGCGGCAGACATCTTGCGGGCGACGTCCTCGTCCGCTTTTTCGTGGAGTTCGCGGACCTTGGCAAACTCTTTTTGGGCGGCCGCCTCCTGGCCCGCGGCTCGGTAGACGCGTCCGAGGCGGTAATGGGCGTCAGGCTGTTCTGGATCCAACTCGACGGCGCGCTTTAGCGCGACGATGGCGTCTTGATTGCGGCCTTGCTCGGCGAGAATGGCTCCGAGGTCGAGATAAGCGATGCGAATGTCCTTGCGTGATGCAATGGCCTTTTTGAGAAATGTGAAGGCGGTTTCGGGATCGTTCCTTTTCATGGCTACATCGCCGAGATACGCCAGGGCCTGGGCGTTATCCGGATCGACCGACAGTTCGGCATTGAAGCCTGCTTCCGCATCGTCGTACTGCTTCAGCTTCCAGTGGAGATAGCCGAGGCCGAAATGGATATTGGGCTCCTGCGGGGCGACTTTGATAGCTTCCTCGAACTCGGCGATGGCTTCGGCGGTTTTTCCCAGGCCGTCCAAGGCTTCACCGGTAAGGACGTGGGCTGCGGCAGAATTTGGATCGCGCTGGGCGATGAGGCGAAACTCTTCGAGGGCGCAATCGAATTTCTTGGCCCACAGACAACTTTGTGCAAGGACCTGGCGCAACTGTGCATTATCCGGATCCGCCTTTGCGGCGAGCGCCAGGTGCTTGGAGGCTTCCGCAAATCGCTTCGCGCCATAGAAGCTCAGGCCCAGAAGGGTGCGTGCCTGCATGTTGTCCGGCTGGGCGGCGAGAGCAGCGTCGAGCGGAGCTATGGCCTCTTCGAAGCGGCCCTGCTTGAACTCAGCGAGGCCGAGATTCAGCTGGATTCCGGGAAGCTTGGGATTGAGAGCGAGGGCGCTCTTATAGGCGGAAACCGCTTCAGGAAATTTCTGTTCTTTCGACAGAACGACGCCCAAGCTGGCGAAGGCAGCGGCGTCGCGTGGGTCGCGGCTGACAACAGCCTGCCAGGCTTGCTCCGCTTCTTCGAGCCTGCCTTGTCGTTCGAGAGCGATAGCTTCGGCGGGGCCGGGAGTGGGGGATTGCGCGACAGAAACGACTGGCCACAAGAGAGCCAGAAACATAGCGGCTCTCAGGCACGCCGCCAATTGCGAAGCTCCGGACTTGCCGTGTGGCGCAGGGCGCGGGGCGCGCCGGGCAACATCGACGTATTGGAAGAAAGCGCTCAAAGGGCAATCATAACGCGGAAGATCGCAGTCCGCACGCGAAGAGGCGCGCAAAGGACCTAGGAGCAAGGAGCGCCACAGAAAAAAACGCCCCGCTCGCGACCTGCACGAGCGGGGCGGAGTTGATGCTTCCGGGGTGATTAGAAGTAGATCTTTGCGCCGAGTTGAAGAATTCTCGGGTCGTAGGCTGATGTCACCTGTCCAAAGTTGCCCTTGATGGAGCCATCCGTGTTGTAGCCATTGAAGGTAGTTCCAATGTTTTGGAATTGCGTGTGGTTCCAGGTGTTAAAGGTTTCCAAACGCAGTTCAAAACGGCTGCCACGAGCTTCGCTGATCACGAAGTCCTTGAACAGGGAAACGTTCCAGTTGTCGCGGCCGGGTCCACGCAGAGCGTAGTGTCCGAGAGTTCCCCAAGCGCCGGGTGCCGGGAAGGCGAATTGAGGACTTGATTGGGATCCGGGGTTGAACCACTGCCCTACTGTGTGCGGATAAGCAACGGTGCTGACCAGGTCCGGACGGTTCGAACCGCCGACGAAGTTGCCGCCCTGGTTGTTGCCGAGTCCGATGTTGAGGGGAAGACCGGACTCCATGGTCACGATGCCCGAGATCTGCCAACCGCCAAGACCAGTCTTGAGGAGACGGTTTTCTGTGTGGCGGAACAGAGGGATGTCATAGATGAAGTCCACGACAGCGACATGTCTGATGTCATAGCCGCTAGGACCAACATCGTATAACCACCCAGCATAGGGGTTAGAGACCGTACCCAAATCGCCGCCACCAGAGCCAGCCGTGGTCGGGTCAACTGCCTTGGAGTATGTATAGAGGGCCCGCAACGTCAAGTCGTGGCTGAGTTGTGCGTTCAAGTCCATCTGAAGGCCGTTGTAGTGCGTGTTGGCCTCGTTTTCGGATGGTTTGATGCTGGTGAAGCCTGGGTATGCAAGTCCAGGTGCCGTCTGATACTGAGCACCCGAGGCAAGGAGGGCTCCGAGATCGCTCTCCGTGGGCAGGTTGATGTTGGTATAGAAATTCTGATGCCTGCCAACGTTGCCAACGTAACTCACAGTCAAGACGGACCTGCTGCTCAGCGCATGCTGCACGCCGATGCTCCATTGATAGCTTGAGGGCAGCTTGTAGTTGGCAATATCCAGACCAGTAATGCTGGCAGCGTGAGTCGGAAGTGCGGAAGCAGGAGTCACGACGCCAGATGCAAGACCGAGGCTGGGGTTCGACAGATCGACGGCATTGACGTTCACTTGGAGGCTGAACGGAATGTTCGGGCCGGCGTTGTACATGTCATTACCCTGGATGCGTTCGTACATGATGCCGAAGCCGCCGCGCACAACGGTCTTGCCGCTGCCTGTAAGGTCATAGGCAAAGCCGAGACGAGGACCAAAAGCGGCCCAGTGATTGTCCACAAGACCCTTGGGAACACCGTTCTGTCCGGGTATGCCAATGCCGTTCAAATAGAGCGGAATACCAGCAAGAATTGAGTTCGGGCTGGTACCAAGACCGGGACTGGCGCCGGTGCAAAGAATATCCGCTGCGTTGCAGATGTTACCGCTGGTGTCAAACACGGCTGCGTCCGCCGCATTATAAAGGCTGGGGTAGAAATTGCCCATGCGGTTGTTGGCTTCGTAGGTGTGTGGAACGCCGTCCCAGCGAAGTCCGAGGTTTAGAGTCAGGCGACGGTTAACGCGCCAGTTGTCCTGGATGTAGGCAGCCCAGGAAACGTTATTCCAGAGGCCTTTGTCTTGCACAGCCAGCTCCTGGTAATTCCCCAAGCCGAGCAACATATCTCCGTAGCCGATACCAGTGTATGTGCCATTGAAGCTGTACCCACCTTGGGTCTGGCCGAAAAGATCCTGGACCTTCTTGTAGAGAGCCCAACTGCCGCCCATCTTGAGCTGGTGTGCGCCCTTGGTCCAAGAAACGTCGTCGCGAATTTGGTAATCATCCGCCTTGTTGTGCCAGGGCCAGCTGGAGATTTCAAAGTTCGGGTTAATGGACCCTCCGCTTACGTCGATATTGGGGATACGGTTCAGGTTGTTCGGCCCAGTAAAAAGGCGGCTGTTGGTGCCATCGTATCCGGTCGGAAGGGCCAAGCTAGCAAGGCCCGAGGCCGCGTATGGAACGATGTTGATAACGTTTCCGTTGTAGTTGAAGGCGACTTCGTTGATGAGGGTCGGCCGGATCGTGTAGGTCGTGTGAATAACGCCGCTACGCGATGGGTTGCCGAAGGTGTCGCCGACGGTAGGAACGTTGTCGCCGCTCCACTGGCTGATGGCGAAACCCTGGCTGACTTGTTCGGCGATAAAGTGGCCGAATACAGAAAATCTGTCGGAGAAGTTGTGATCGATGCGGACGATTTCTTCCTTTAGAGGCGTAGCAGAATTGGCGCCGCCCTTGAACTGAGGAATCGTGCCGGTCACGTCCGTACCGTTGGCGGCAGGGAAGATATGTGCGTTAAGCAAAGCGGCGGCGTTCGAATTAATCATGCAGGCGGGAATAATGGCGCCTGGGAACGTCGAGCCCTGCACAACACCAGCAGGAGCGGCGCCACCCGGGCAATTCGCAAACAAGACGGATGGGGCCACTTGTGCCGTAGTCGGAACGTTGATCGGTGTGCCGAGAGAACTCAGGTCAGCGCCAGCTGCGGTGGGATAGACTGCAGCACCCGGGACCGCCTGGTTGGTCGCGCCACCCTGAATCAATCTGCGCCATTCCATGTTGTAGAAGAAGAACGTCTTCTTCCTATCGGGATTGTAGAGGTGGCCGAATGTGACCGGGCCGCCGACGTTGAAGCCGAACACATTGAGGCGCAGCTCCTGCTTATTTACAAAGTAGTTGCGCGCGTCGAAATAATCATTGCGATTGAATTCCCAAGCCGAAGCGTGCAGCGTGCTGCCGCCTGACTTCAGAACCATGGTCATCGTGCCGGCAGAAGAGAGACCGTAGTCCGCGCTGTAGTTCGAGGTGAGGGCGCGGAACTCCGCGATGGCGTCGGTCGAAGGCGCGATGCTCATGCCGCCCGCGCCGCCGCGGTCATCGTCTTCACCGCCGTCGAGCAAATAGATGTTGTGGTTCTGGCGCATGCCGTTGAATTCAACGCTGGCGTTGCCGCCGACGGGGGTATTGACGAAACCGGTAATTTGACTGACGGCGCCCGGAGTGAGGGCTGCCAATTGATAAATGCTGCGGCCGTTGACGGCGATCTGCGAAAGCTGCTGGTCCGTGATGAGGTTGCTGCGCTCACCGGAATCCGTCTGGACCTGGACGGTATTCGCTTCGACAGTGACCGTCTCCTGTGCCGCGCCCAACTGCATTTGGAAATCGGCACGAATACGGTCACCGACGTTCAGCACAATGTTCTTTTGTTCCGAAGCTTTGAAGCCTTTGGCTTCGGCCTTAACGGTATAGTGGCCGATCTGAAGATCAGGCGCGACGAACTGGCCGGCATCGTTTGTGGGGAACACACGACTTAAGCCTGTGTCGGTATTTGTGATGGTGACAGCCACGTTCGGGACAACGGCACCGGAAGGATCGGTGACGGTGCCGACGATGGTGGCTTGCTGAGCGAACGTCGAAAAGGAAATTCCGATCAGAGCAATCGCAAGAACAACTAGAAAACGAAGTCGAGACGGCTTGACCGCAAAAACGATATTCTTGGCAGTCTGAAACAAAACACGCATAGTTATGCCTCCACACCCCACGGCGATTGGAAACGCCGTTAACGTAAACGGAGCTTTTCATTTGAGCTACACTCTTGTCAAGCACTTTTTTTAATTTATCGTAACGGTGGCCCAGATGCTTCCTTCTGTAACAAATCCGGGTCAGCCGAGGGGCATAAGCCTGGGGCCCGTTCTGGTACTGTTCATTGCGGCTGAGAAACGGCAAGCGAGGGCTTCGTTCATAAATTGCGCCAGAAGTAGCCGCGAATACGGTGAGCGATTGAATGCGGAAAGAGAGGATTGATTCATGAGGTTGCCGAGGCGAAGGGCTGAAACACCACGCCGAATGAAAATAATCCTCGCCGCGGGCGCGATTGTGTGCGCTCTCTCCGTGTATTTGCTTGCCATCGCAACGACTCGGGGGCAAGAGCCGCGGCATTCGCCCAACCCGCAGAGGAAACAAGCAGCGTCGGGCATGGGAGTTGCGACGGGCGGCGCGCATCCGGCGGTGAAGGATGCGCTTTCGCGACCGATTACGGCTGGGGGATTTGTGGATGGAGCGACCGTCGTTTTCAGCGACATTACTAAAGCTGCGGGGCTCGATGAATTCTTGCACCGCTCGGGAACTCCGGAGAAGAAAACCATACTGGAGACAATTGGCTCCGGAGTAGCACTGCTGGACTACGACAATGACGGCTGGCTGGACATCTATCTGCTGAATGGGTCGACGGTCGCGGCGTTGCAGGGCAAGGAAGCTCCTCCGCGCGCCATGCTTTTCCACAACAATCACGACGGAACATTCACGGATGTCACCGAGAAGGCGGGAGTGGCCAATGCACGATGGGGAGTCGGCGTGGCCGTCGGCGATTATGACAACGACGGTTGGCCAGACATTTACGTGGCGAATTTCGGAAAGAATCGTCTGTATCACAACAATCGTGACGGAACGTTCACAGACGTGGCCGAGAAAGCCGGCGTCGCGCTCGGAGGCTGGTCGGCGGGGCCAACGTGGGGCGACTACGATCACGACGGCTTGCTGGATTTGTTCGTGCCGGGGTATGTGAGGTACGACATCAACAATCCGCCGATCGCAGGACAAGGGCGGATTCCGCCCAATTTCTGCCAATTTCGAGGCATCGCAGTGATGTGCGGGCCAATCGGTTTGCCGGGAGAGAGCGACCATTTATTTCACAACAATGGAGATGGAACATTCACGGATGTGAGCGTGAAGGCGGGAGTTTCCGATCCGAGCCATTACTATGGATTGGCCTCCGCCTTCGTGGACGTGGATGACGACGGATGGGTGGACCTGGTGGTGGCCAATGATTCGACCCCAAATTATCTCTACCGGAATAAACATGATGGGACGTTTGAAGATGAGAGCTATGCCTCCGGCTTTGCCCTGAGCGATGACGGCCGCGAGCAAGCGTCCATGGGGATTGCCGTGGGCGATTACCAGCACACGGGCAGGGTTGACCTATTAACGACGACGTTTTCGGATGATTACAAAACGCTTTATCGAAATGACGGCCACGGGAATTTTACGGATGTGACGTACCAAGCGGGCCTGGCCGGCCCTACAACGCCGTTCCTTTCCTGGGGAACGGGGTTTCTGGATTTCGATAACGACGGCTGGCTGGACCTTTTTATCGCCAACGGGCACGTGTACCCGGAAGTCGATAAACAAGATTGGGGCACAACATGGGCGGAGCGCCCGCAACTTTTCCGCAATCTCGATGGAAAGAAATTCCAGGAAGTGCCGCCGGCCACAGGGAGCGGCCTGGCGGATGTGATCTCTGCTCGGGGGGCGGCATTCGGAGATATCTTCAACGAGGGAGCGATCGACGTAGTGATCAACAATATTGATTCGAGGCCGACTCTACTGCGAAACGTGCTGAAGACCGGCAATCACTGGCTGGAAATAAAGCTCATCGGCGGTCACAAGAGTCCGAGGGATGCAAACGGAGCCAAAGTCTTTTTGACGGCCGGTGGAGTCCGGCAGCGGGGAGACGTATATGGCGGAGGTTCTTATGGCTCGAGTTCGGACCAGCGCGTTCACTTTGGCCTGGGAAAAGCGACTTCCGTGAATTCGATTGAAATTCGCTGGCCAAGCGGAGCGATTCAGAAAATCGTATCACCAGAGATAGATAGAATCATCACCGTGCGAGAAGAAAAAGAGGCGCCTGGAGCGAGCAATCATTGAACAGAAAAACTGTCTTCGGCCTTAGCGTTCCCCGAGATCCGATAAATCAGGGGCGTTGAGCGGCGGGGATATTTTCCTTCGAGATGAGCTGCGGGGGATTGCGGTTCGGCAAGTAAGACACGTCTTCGACGGAACCGGCGGGGCCATCATAAGCGAAGCTCGAGGAAGCCAGAAATTCAATCGGAATGTTTAGGTCCATTCCCGCGCCAACCGTCTTGCAAACGGTGCTTTTTGCGGGGATGGCGAGAGTGAGCGAAGCCGGTTTCAGGTCCTTCCCTGAAAGGGGAATAGCGCTGAGGATTCCAGTGACCAACGAGTCGGAAGTGTTGGTGAAGCAGTAGGACTCCTTGGGGCCTTGCACCTGTTGCGTACTGTCGGTCGAGAAGATCTTAAAGTTGGTAAAAGTGTGACGGCGGTAGTAGCGACGGCGCTTGAGCTCAAAATAGAGATCCGCAGTCTGAGGAAGCCAAAGCTGCTGGCGGCTGCGGAATCTAACGGCCGCATAGCCAATGGAAATGTGCTCGCGAGTGAGACGAATGTTTTCGACCGGTTTGACCAAATCCGATTCGAGATGCACCACCTGATAGTTACCGGCATCAATCCAGGCGCGCCCTACCAGACGAACTGGATAGCGAATTCCGTCCACAATATAGGACCGAAAGGCGTCTCGCTGGTTTGGTCTTTCTTCAAAATGAACCAGCCAAGTCGAGCGCCCCTTCCATTGGCCGAGTCCCTCGCAGGCGAAATCAAAACCTGGCGCGAGCCGGGGATGGAAAATCAGCGCATGTGCCGACAGATTTGCGGTGGCTATTCCAGCCGGGAACTGCCGAGGGGAGACAATTTCTCCATTCCGGTATTCCTGCAATTGGAATTCGCCGTGAGAATCCCGGGAGACCACGGCAACATAATCGAAGGAGCGCACATCCGCGCCGCCGGGAACCCCGGCGGCGTTCAATCTGTAGCTTTCGACGCGCTCGGAGGCATCGAATTTCTGCATGCTGTTCAGCAGTTGCTCGGCGCGGCGGCCGGCCCCGCGCAAAATTGCGGGAAGAATGCAAGGCACATTCACGGCGACTTCCGGCACGAGATCATCGACCCGAGGGGGCATACCCGAATTGTTTTCGGGAGTATCAGGGCTCTCTTCGGAAGTATCCTCAGCCGCCGACTCAGTATTGTCCGCGGCGGGCGGAGCGGATGGTTGGGAAGTTGCCAGGTCCGGCTGCTCAGCTGCCGATGAGCCGGCCGGGGGAGAAGCGACAGCTTTCGCGGCAGACTCAACGGGCGGCGCAGGCTTCGCCTCGGATGTTGGAACGGAATTATTCCCGGAGGTCTGGAGTGCTTGCTGAATCTTTTCCTGCATGCTACGGACGCGATCAGCCAGGGAGCCAGTGGGAGCGAGCTTCAGGTAGCTCTGCGTATCAGCCAGGGCACCCGGAAAGTCATCGGCCCGGATGTGAAGATCGTACAGGAACAAATAAATCTGAGGATTATCCGGCTTCAAATCACGTGCTGCAGTCGCGCTGGCTACGGCGTCCTTGTAGCGATTCTGGGCGCTGAGGGCAACGGCCAATTGAAACTGTGCCCGCCAGGATGAAGCATCGAGAGCAATAGCTTTACGGAGAAGTGGTTCGGCGTCGGAAAACTTTTTCTGGCTGTTGAACATGGAAGCAAGGTCGAGTATCGCCTGGGGGTACTTCTCAGAACTTAGGGATATTGATTTTCGAAGCGCGACTTCCGCGGCCGCGGCATCGCCCATTTTGTTCTGCGCCAGTCCCATGGCTGCGTACGCCTCGTAATAGGACGGATACTTCGAAATTGCCCGCGCAAATTGCGCGACAGCGCCCCGATAGTCCGATTTCTCCACGATGAGTTGAACGCCCTTATCGAATGACTCTCTCGCCTTGCGCGGAATGCTTAGCTGGTGCTCGGAAACAGCCGGCGCGACCTTCGGCGCGGCCGCGCCTCCAGTCGCTCGCAGAAGGATATCCCGATACACATGGCCGGCGCCGGTTGGCCGGACGAACTCGCGGGCGGACTCGTAACCATCGTGTTGAACAGAAACATAGCAATCACCGGGGATGTCATCGAATTGGTATGTACCGTTGCGGTCAGAGTACGCGAACCCAATCGGAGTGCCCATCGCGTTCTGAAGTTCGATGCGTGCATCACCGATGACATGACCCGTTCCAGCCTCACGGATGGATCCCGAGAGAGCAACCTTCAGAGGTTCTTGGCCGAGACATGAGGCTGGAGCCAGGAGCAATAGAGTGAAGAAGACCCATGAATACCGCCGCCGCATTAGACACGTCCCTGTGGGGATGATACCAGTGGCCAAAGTGTCCCGCTATGGATTCGCGAGCGCAAGTGTTTTCATTCGCGCACCAGGCATCTTAGAGCTTCCATTCGATAACAGTATAAGAACGAGGGGGCAATTCAACAGTCGCGCGGCCGCCTGCGGTCGAAGGCAGCTCCCCTTTCTGCGGAGTCACGCGGGTTGGGGATTCAAAGGTGTTTGCCGCCTTCAAGTCGCCGCCGGTTAGGACTGTAGATTCGAGAGCACGTGGGGAGGCGCCTTCCCAAATGATTTGGAGTTCGCGAGGTTTTGCCAAGTCGCGATTCAAACAGAAGAGCGCGACCTTGCCTGTCTCGGCTTGGTATGTTCCGGCTGCATCCACATATTGGACCGCGCCCAACCCCGAAACATCATACGTGGGAGAATCCACCAGAAGTTCGAGAGCTACGCCGTGGGCGAACTCGAGCGCCCAGCTGTACGGATAATAAATCGTCTGTTTCAGCAGACCATTTTCGTTCGTCATGATGGGAGCGATGACGTTGACGAGTTGCGCCAGGCAAGCCAGCTTCACGCGGTCCGACTTCCGGATCAGGGCGTTAAGAAGACCACCGACCAGGAGAGCGTCCTCAAGGTTATAAACCTCCTCCAGGAGATGAGGGGCAGTTTGCCGGACGCCGTTCACGGCCGAGCCGCTCCTGGCCCGATACCAGACATTCCACTCATCGAAACTGAGCCACAATTTCTTGGGCGAGCGCTTGTGTCCTCTTACGACGTCGCAGACTGCGGCGACTTCGTCAATTTGCCGCTCCATGCTCAGATTCATGGCGAGGAACTTTGAGCTTTCACCGCCGGTTTCTTCCGTATTGCCGAAATAGCGATGCAAGGAGATCGCGTCGACGTAGTCGTAACACTGCTCAAGGACTTCCCGGTCCCATTCGAGATAGGTGGGCATTCCGGGGCCGCTTGAGCCGCACGCCACGAGCTTCAACGAAGGATCAACATAGCGCATTTGCCGGGCAGCGTCCTCTGCTTTCAACCCATACTCCGTAGCAGTCATGTGGCCGATTTGCCAGGGACCATCCATTTCATTGCCGAGACACCAGTGCTCCACCTTATGAGCGTTCGCAATCCCGTTCTTGCGGCGAAGCTCGCTCCAGCGGGTGCCGCTCTCCACATTGCAATACTCGACGAGAGCAGCGGCCTGCTCCGGAGTCCCTGTGCCCAGGTTGACGGCAAGAAGCGGCTGCGTGCCGACAAGGCGGCACCAGGCGAGAAAATCATCCGTTCCAAACTGGTTGGTATCGATCGTATTCCAGGCCTTGTCCAGCACGGCCGGGCGGTTCGCTTTGGGGCCGACGCCGTCCAGCCAGTGATAGCCGGAAACAAAATTCCCACCTGGATAGCGAATGATCGGAACCCCGAGCTTGCGAATGTTTTCGATGACATCTTTCCTGAAGCCGTTAGCGTCGGAAAGTTTGGATTGTGGATCGTAAATGCCTTCGTAAATGGCGCGGCCGAGATGCTCGAGGAAGGAACCAAACAGGTCTCTGTTCAGTGGAGCAAGCGTTCTCCGGGTATCGGCATAGATGCGAACGGGCTGACCGGAATCGCCTGGCGGCGTTTTGCCGAGTAAGTGCCGGCCGAGTGCGAGCTCCGCACCTACCGTCATTCCAACTTTGGATGCATCCCGCAGGAAACGCCGCCGAGAGACAGAACGCATGAGAAAAGCCCCCAGTTGAGCAAAACGAACTGAAAATTCCCGTACTCTAATTTGAACTGCACGAGCCTGATGCACAGAAGGTTGGCATTATTCGTGGCTCAGCGAATTGGCCGGGCGAGATTGTACTCCCGAACCTGGAGGAGGACAAAGGCGGGCAACTTCTGCGCCAAAATGCTCGAACACATTCTTCCTCCCACCAAGTTCATTAAATCGTGTTAACGTACGCGGACCGCGTGTCCCGTATCCCGAATTTGCAAGGATGGGGTGGAAGTTCGGGATGGGTGCCCGGAAAAGTTGGAACTAATTGGCCATTTTGTGACAAGTAGTGTTTGATCTTGCGTGGCAGCGCCAGACCGAAGCGGGAGTGCGCATTGCAATCGCCATGCGGGATCGCGGAGCGCGCAGATGAGCAAGAAGAAGCACGGAATCCACTTAATTGCCGAAATGGCGAACGTCTCGATCGGGACGGTCGATCGTGCGCTGCACGGGCGCGGCGGAATTAAGGAAGCCACACGCAAGCGAATCCTGCAAATCGCGCAGCAAATAGGCTATTCACCGAATCTTGCGGCCAGAGCCCTATCCGCCGCGCGAGCGGGCGTGCGCATCGGCGTCTGCATACCGAAAGAAATCCATTTTTTCTACGACCAGCTCTGGGGCGGAGTCGTTGACGAAGAACATCATCTCGAGCAACTCGGTGTCGAGTTTGTGAACCGTCCAGTGCAAACCCTAGGAGCGGGCGATATCGAAGTATTCAAGGAGTTGGTGGAAAGCAGTGTCGATGGAATCATTCTCACTGCCGGAAGCCCCAGGGAATTGACTCCGCTGATCAACGAGGCCGAAGAAAAAGGCGTGCGTGTCGTTTGCGTTTCCACGGATGCTCCGGAGAGCCGCCGCTCGACCATCGTTTGCGTCGAGCCGAAATTGAATGGCTGCCTTGCCGGGGAATTAATGGGCAAGTTTGTGCCTCGAGGATCCAAAGTTGCGGTTGTTGCTGGCATGCTCTCAACGGAAGATCATCGGAAAAAGACAGACGGCTTTTCCGAGGGATTTCTGCGCCATTGTCCCGGCGGAACAATCGCGAGCGTCGTTGAAGGCCACGAGGACGAAGAGGAGAGCTTCCAAAAAACATCGGATCTCCTGCGGCGTTTTCCAGAAATCGAAGGTCTGTACGTGAATACGGTTAATTGCCTTCCAGTGTGCCGCGCTCTCGGTGAGCAGGGTTTGGAGGGCAGAGTGAAACTAATCACGACGGACCTCTTCGCGGAGATGGCCCCCTATTTTCAAAAGGGGATTATTACAGCGTCAATTTACCAGCATCCGCACCGGCAGGGGCAAACTGCTGTGCGCCTCCTTGCCGACAACCTCACCAACCATGTTCACCTCCCTCCCGCCGCGCATCTCAGCCCCGGCGTGGTGATGTCCACGAATCTCCATCTTTTCCGCGAGATGAGGCGGGCAGAAACCAAAGCGAGCGACTCCGTGCTCAAAAGCCATAGCCTCTTGCAAGGCTAAGAGATCGCTGCCACTTCGTTACCTCATTGGATGTCAGGTTGGATTTCGATGTAGTCCACGGCTGCGCGCTCCTCGTCATCTGGGGTGCCTTCGATGCGGATCGTGTCGCCGGGACGAAGCGCGAGACCTGTGATCCGCCTTCGAGTCGAAGAATCCGCGTTCGGTTTTGTTGCCGGCAAATTATCGTCGGCCACCCATTCATCCACGACCTGATCGCCAACTAATGCGCGGAACTCGGATTTGCCATTTCTCTGGTCAAAATACTCGACGTCCACCTCGTACCAGCCAGCTTTTCCATCGAAGTGAAAGATTGCGGAACATTTCTGTGCGGGTGGCGCGCACTCGACGGCTTTCCCGCCCGATGCGTCCTCCGGCGGAGTGATATCGAACGGCGTGTAACTTTGCAGCAGCATGCTTTCCGCCTCAACGCGCCCGGGATAGTGCCCCACACGGCCGTGCTCGTCGGGAATCCCCGAAGTCCGGAGAAACCAATTACAGACCGCATCCCGCCAAACGATGGCGTGGCCTGCTTGATACTCGAGCCGTTTCAAAACGCCCGCATACCGTTCCTCGTCCATGGGGCCTTCCAATGTTTTCCATTCTGCGACCAGGTTTGCCGCAGCTTCCGCGCCCCCGTAATGCGAATCATAGATGTGTTGGATGACTGTCTTTCCCGAATGCAGGACATAGGTGTAAGGCACATGATGAAAAAAGAGCAACAAAGTATCCGGCGTCGTTTTCAAGGATTCGTAAATCTTCGCAACCGCCGGCCGGTATTGATCGACGTATCCCGTGCCCGTTGCCGCCGTGCGGTCCATCCCGACACCTTCGTGGTCCGCGCGGTGCCATTGCCCCCAGCCATTTCCTTCGGACGATCCCACTCCCGGACCGTAATGGCTGCCGAGTATATCCGTCAGTGTTCCCGCGCCTAATGGACCTGTGTAACTTTCGTAGATGGGCCAGGACGCGAGCAGTATCTTTGAAATCGTTTTCACCACCGCATGGTCATTTCCAAAACTCAACTGAGTCCACTCTTTCGCAATCTGCTCAGAAGAAAGATCTGGATTCCACGCAAGCCTGCCATACCCGTAGAGATTCGCCATCGCCAGCGGGTGTGCCAACCAGTTTGTGTCCATGCCGACATTCACCACCGCAACGTATCCACCTAGGGACCGATGGAAAGTCTTGCCAGCAATAATATCTTTCACCGGCGTAGGGTGCGCCCCTGCGTGCATATCGAAGTCGAGGGTTTCCTTCCACATCGGCGGGAGAAAACACAAATGCCGCTGTTGGCCCAAGTATTCCTGCGTGACTTGCAGCTCGATGGCTTCATTTGTTTTTTCGAGGCCGCTGAAAAGCGGAGAGGCAGGCTCGCGGACCTGGAAGTCAATCGGCCCATACTTGATCTGGATGATTACGTTGTTGTCGAACCTGCCATCCAGCGGATGAAAAATGTCATAGGCCGCGCGCGCGCGATCGTTTTTGAGATTGCGCCAGTCGAGATGATGGTTGTAGACAAACGCGCGGTAGAAAACGATCCCGTGATGTGGCGCAAGGGCGCGCGCGATTACGTTGGCCGCATCAGCGGGAGTCCGGCCATACGTGGCCGGACCGAGTCGGCCTTCCGAATCCGCCTTGACCAAGAAACCCGCAAAATCAGGAATCTGCCGGTAAATCTCGTCGACCTTTTTCTGCCACCATTCGGCCACGCGTGGATCCGCGGGATCGAAAGTGTCCAGGCCTCCAATCACCTTGGGGCTACTCATGTCTACGGAGATGGATAGCTGAACTCCCCAAGGACGAAACACATCCGCAATGCGAGTGAGCTGTGGGAGAAAGCTGTCTTCGAGAATGTGCGGGTTCGCATTCACATTGTTGATGGCGCAGCCGTTGATTCCGATGGAAGCGAGCAGGCGGGCGTATTCGCCTGCGCGCGTTAAATCGGCTCGAACGCCACCATTATCAAAAAAGATGGATCGCCCGGCGTACCCGCGTTCGATACTGCCGTCCAGGTTGTTCCATTCATTCGTCCAGCGAATGGGTGCAGCGGGCTGCTGCACTTCATGCAGATCGGAAATGCTCTCGTTGCGGGCGATTTTGCTGAGCAGCGCAAATACCCCATAGAGCGCGCCGCGATCAGTTGCTGCCGTAATAATGAGACTGTCGAATCCGTTCACTTTTACTTCGGAAAGCAAGAAACCATCATCGCGCAAGCCGGCAGTGCCCGGAATTGGAGGTACCACCTGTTGTAAAGCGGCAACCGTACCAAGGATGATGGCGCTTTCTTGTGGCAAGGATTTGTCGTCGCGTAGCGTTCTTCCCAGCATTCCGCGCAGGCCGCGAATCAGCTCGGCCTTCGCGGATTCGAGTACTGGGGACTCGCCAAGCACAACTATGCTGGCGGGCAAGTTTGAGTACGCCTGCGCGGCCTGCTTGTCCAGTGCCGCATACCGCAACCAGGCGTCGGCTCCTGTTTCGGCGTGGGCGCGGTTCGCCCCGAACGCTGCAAACACGAGCAACCCGCAAATCGCTCTGCTCCGCAATCCGTTCATGAATGTGAAGAAATGTAACGCCCTACTGGACTCCAAGCAACAGGTCTACGGTGAGCTGATCCAGCCGCTCGTAAGGAAGCCGCTTTTTTGCCAGCACGTTCCGATCAAACGTATGCTCAAGCAGCTTCGTTGCGTGACCCTTGGAATAGCTCTTCATCTCGGGTGCAGCCGCGGAAGGAGTCCCGATCTCGCGGAGTATTTCTTGAATTTCTTTGTTTTGCCTCCAGAGCCTGGCCTTCTCTTTGAGGATGAGATAGGTTTTCATGCACCCGCGCGCGAAATCCTTCACGCCTTCGTAATCCTCGGTGCGATAAGCATGTGCATCGAAGTGCCGTGAACCCTGGTAGCCCACGCCTTCCAGGAATTTCACGATAAAAAACGCTGACTTCAGATTGTAAGAGCCAAATCGAAAATCCTGGTCATAGCAGCCCGTCATCTGGTCGTTGAGATCCACGTGAAAAAGTTTGCCCGCGTCCCACGCCAGGGCCAAAGCATGCGTGCAATTCAAGCCCGACATATGCTCGTGCGCGACTTCGGGATTGACTCCGAATTTCTCCGGCTGGTCGAGCGTGGCGATGAATCCCAGATAATGTCCCGTCGAAGGAAAGTAAATGTGAGCGCGCGGCTCGTTCGGTTTTGCTTCCAGCGCGAATTTATACCCATAGCCTCGGTCCGCTGAATACCGTGCCATGTAGTTCAGCGCCTCGCGGTAACGCTTGATGGCTTCCAGGGGATCGCGACAAGCGTCCGTTTCCACTCCGTCGCGCCCGCTCCAGATCACGAAAATCTTCGCGCCTAGCTCCGCTCCGAGGTCCATCGCGCGCAGAACTTTCTGTAGAGCAAACGCACGCACGGCCGGATCATTGGCCGTGTAAGCGCCGTCCCTAAAAACAGGATCAAAGAAAGCATTCACGGTCGCCATCGGCACCACAATGTGATGCCGCTCGCATGCTTTTTTGAAGCTCGCCACAATCCGGCCGCGCTCCTGCGGCGTTGCGTCCATTGGTACGAGGTCGTTGTCGTGGAAATTCACTCCCCAGGCACCCACATCCGCCAAGAGAGCCACGATGTCGTCCGGTGGCATAGCATCCCGCACAAAATCGCCGAAAGGATCGCGGCCTCGATTTCCGACGGTCCAAAGTCCGAATGAGAATTTGTGTTCCTTTTGAGGCTCAAACAGATTTCTGCTCATTCGTGGATTCCTCGTCGAACCTGCGTCACCAGCAACTCGCGCGCAAAATGATGGAAAAGTTGACCGTGTACGTTAACGGCCGTGCTATAGTACCACTCGTTTTTTAGATTGCAAGTATCGGTATTTTTTCTCGGAGGTTTCGATGAGGCGTTTTTCTCCCTTTTGCTTTGCACTAGCTGCATCCGCGGCCGTCCTCGTATGTGGGCCGATGTATGTGCGTAGCCAGGCTCAAGAGATTCTCCCCTACCGTAATCCGAAGCTGCCCATCGAACAACGCGTCGCCGATCTCCTCTCCAGAATGACTCTCGAGGAAAAAGTTGCCCAGCTCGAAGGCGTTTGGGAGAACCCTCAATTCATGAAGACTCCCGAATCGCGTTTTGTGGATGACAAGGGAAACTTTCTTCCCGATCACGCGGCAATCCTCCTGAAAGATGGCATCGGTGAAATGTCTCGCCCCGGTGAAGTCGCTGCCGGTCCTCGAGAGATGGCGGAGTTCACCAACACAATGCAGAGATGGGTGAAAGAGAACACGCGTCTTGGTATCCCCGTTTTGTTCCACGAGGAATGCCTCCATGGGCACATCGCGCCAAAGAGTACTTCCTTCCCCGCTGCGATCGGCCTGGCCACCACTTGGGACCCCGGCTTGATCCACGATGTGTTTGCCTCGGTCGCTCAAGAAGTTCGCGCGCAAGGTGCGCAGCAATGCCTTTCCCCGGTCGTAGGTCTCGCCCGGGATCCGCGCTGGGGGCGAACCGAAGAAACTCTCGGCGAAGATCCCTATCTCGTATCCCGCCTCGGTGTCGCAGCCATCGAAGGCCTGCAGGGAACCGGGCCTTTCATCGATAAGTCCCACGTGATGGCCACCGCCAAACATTTTGCAGTCCACAGCCAGCCGGAGGGTGGCACCAACGTGGCACCGGGTAACTATTCAGAGCGCGTGATCCGGGAATATTTTTTCAAGCCTTTCAAGACCGCTGTTGAGGAGGCGCATGTCGCCAGCATCATGCCTTCGTACAATGAGATCGACGGAATTCCCTCGCATAGCAATAAACATCTCTTGATCGACGTCCTCCGTCACGATTGGGGCTTCGATGGTGTCGTCGTCTCGGACTATTTCGGCATCGCCGAGCTCATCCGGGTTCATCACGTAGTTGGCACGAAAGAAGCTGCCGCCAAAATGGCCCTGGAAGCTGGGGTTGACATCGAACTGCCTTTTCCGGACACCTACCCAAGCCTCGTGGAACAAGTAAAGGTAGGAAAAGTTGCGGAAGCCACCGTCGATCGCTCCGTGGCGAATATCCTTCGCGAGAAGTTCCGCGCCGGACTCTTCGATGATCCCTACGTGGATCCCGCCTATGCGGAAAAAATCACCAATGATGCCGCCCACCATGAGCTCGCACTCCAGGCCGCGCGCGAAACTATTACTCTGCTGAAAAATCGGGACCACCTCCTGCCTCTGGACATTTCCGGCTACAAGCGCATCGCCGTCATAGGGCCAAACGCCGCCGACCTTCATCTTGGCGGCTACAGCAACAAACCCGGCCGCGGCGTCAGCATCTTGCAGGGAATCAAGGATCGCGTTGGATCGCGGGCGGAAGTTCTCTATTCCGAAGGCGTCAAAATTACGGAAACTCTCCCGGATTGGGACGCCGACAAAGTCGTGCTTGGCGATCCTGCGCTGAACGCCAAGCGCATTGCCGAGGCGGTCAAGGTTGCGCAGAAGGCCGACGTGATTATTCTCGTGTTAGGTGGAAACGAGCAGACCTCGCGCGAAGCTTGGGCCCCGAACCATAAGGGCGACCGCGATTCTCTCGATTTGCTGGGGAATCAGGATGATCTCGCCAAAGCCATGCTGGCCACTCACAAGCCCGTCGTCGTCTTTCTGATTCATGGCCGGCCCAATTCGATCAACTACATTGCGGAAAATGTCCCGGCCATTCTCGATGGCTGGTATCTCGGCCAGGAGGGCGGAACCGCGGCGGCGGAAGTTATCTTCGGCGATTACAATCCCGGCGGAAAATTGCCGATCACTGTCCCTCGTTCCGTTGGCCAGCTTCCCGATTACTACTATCAGAAGCCCTCAGCCAAGCGTGAATATCTTGATGACAGCACGGAGCCGCTTTTTCCCTTTGGCTGGGGCTTGAGCTATACCACATTCAAGTTCGCCAACTTGCACGTGACACCCGATCCCATCGGCCCGGAAGGCACCACGCAAGTCAGCGTGGACGTCACCAATACAGGCCAGGTTCGCGGTGACGAAGTCGTGCAGCTCTACATCCGCGATGAAATCAGCTCTGTCACGCGGCCCATCAAGGAGCTGCGCGGCTTTCGGCGCATCTCACTCGATCCGGGGCAGACAAGAACGGTCGAGTTTCCTTTGGGTTTTGATGCGCTATCTTTCTTGAATCGCGATATGCACCGCGTTGTCGAGCCCGGGGAGTTCAAAATCATGGTCGGCGGAAATTCGTTAGACTTGATCGAAACAACACTGACCGTGGCCGACCGGTAAGGCAGGTTTTCTTGGAGCCGCTTTATTTGGCGGTCGCTTTAAACTGACGCACTTGCCGCTCAAATTTCCCGGCCGCCGTCTCCACTCTTCACCTAACCGCGGCGCATTACTCAAACAGGGTCTTGTTTTCCTCACTCTTCAGGGCTTGGTCTCATCTTTGGCTGGAGCGGCCGCCGCTGTTTTCTTGTAGATGATCTTTTTCGTTCCGCCCTCGCAAGTGCCGACTGCTTTTCCCTCAGTCACTTCCTGCTCCTTCGGCACGATTTCCAAGGTGTACGATTTAACGCCCTTCGCATCCAGTTTGGCGGCGATTTCGGACTTGAGCTCATCGCAGGCCTTGGGGCCTGTGGCCGGCGCTCGTGTTGCCGCCGGGGCTTGATCCTGCGCGAATGCGCACGCAGGGAGAATTAGGACTGCAGCGAATGTCAGCAAAGCTTTCATCGGGGTTCTCCTCTCGATCGGGGTAGTGAGGGCCTGAGCGAAGGTTAACAAATCCGTCCGGCCGAACGTTCGTCGTCTGCTATTGCCGTGCCGAGTTTGCTAACGGCGAATTTCGGATGAACGATCCGCAAAGGATCGCGAATTGCGTCGAAACGCCACGTATTGCGCGGAGTTTTAGATTCCACGAGGCGCTTGCGAGCGGCCCTTCCATTGCGCTCCGCTGCCGAGCCAATGCCGCAGCGCAGAAAGCACTGTCGCAAGAGAATAAAAGATGGCGATCATCGGCAGCGACAGCGCCCAGAGCAGCGAGAGTCGGTAAAAACGCAACGTGGGAATGAAAGACAATGTCATGAAGAGCCATGCCCCGAGACCGAGGACTCTCGCCGTTGGGTCACGCACGAACAAAAGCATTACGGGCGCGACGAATGTCAGAAACATCGCCGCGAGCGTGCCCGCGAGGAACAGCGAAGAATAGCGTAGCTGCGTGAACGCCGTCCGCGCAATCAAATCGCGGATTTCGCTGAAGCTCCCATAGGCGCGCAAGCTTGCGCTCTTTCGCGTGAGCCCCATCCATACGCGTCCGCCGCTATTCTTCACTGCTCGAGCCAGTGCGCAATCATCAATCACTTCGCCTCGGATGATTGCCAACCCGCCGATGTGCTCCAGCGCCTCGCTTTTCACCAGGATGCAACCGCCCGCCGCGCCTGCCGTGCCAAGATCTTCATCTGCAACCCATTGCGGCGGATAAAGCATCAGGAAAAAATAGAGAAACGCAGGAATCAGGGCGCGCTCTGGAAATGACTTCGCCTGGAGCAGGACCATGAGCGAGGCGAGGTCAAGCTTGTCGCGTCCCGCCCCCGTCACAAGCCGCCGCAAAGTGTCCGGCGCATGGATAATATCCGCATCCGTGAACCAAAAGTAGTCTGGCCGCTCGTTCGGCTCTTCGCTCGACGTGCGCGTGGTCGAATCGCCCCCCTTCGATACGCCCTCATTAAGCGCCCACAATTTCCCCGTCCAGCCAGCTGGGAGCACCGATGCACTTAGTATTCTTACCCGATTCTCCGCCCGACTTTCGCTCGCGGCCTTCTTGGCAAGGTCGGCGGTCGCATCCTCGCTGTGGTCGTCCACGATGGTGATGCTGAAATTACCCGGATAATCTTGCTGCGCAAGACTTGCAATGACCTTCGCGATGGTCGCGGCTTCGTTCCGTGCTGGAATTACGGCGGCGACGCTAGGCCATTCGGCCTGCGTTTCCTCCACCAACTGATCCGCAACTAACTTCTTGACGCGCCAGAACCATCCCCGCCCAAAAAACAAGTGTAGCCAGATACCAAGCGTAATGATCCCGAGGGTTCCGGCCACGGGAAGTTGAGAAAAGAGTGAGGCCATCTCATGCGAAATGTAACAGAGGAGTGACGGAAGCGCGAGGCTAGACCAGGTCTTCCGGTTGAATTGGAAGCCGCCGGATTCGGACTTCTTTCTTCCACTTCCGCGAGGCGTTGAAAATAGCATTGCAGAGTGCCGGCGCAATCACGGGTACCGTAGGCTCTCCGATGCCCGTCGGCTTTTCGTCGCTCTCCACCAGATACACTTCGATCGGGGGCGCCTCGTTCATACGAATCATGTGGTAATCGTTGAAATTGGATTGCACGACCCGGCCGCGCTCCACAGTGATCGCGTCTTTGAGCGTAGCCGTTAACGCATAAATGGCCGCGCTTTCGACCTGCGCGCGCACGCCGTTCGGATTGACCACCCGGCCGCAATCCACAGTGCACACGAGGCGCTTAATTCTCAAGTCGCGCGGCCGCAGCGAGACTTCGGCAACCGCCGCAGTGTAGGTGTCGAACGAGAAATATGTGGCGATGCCTCGGCCTTCGCCATCCGGAAGCTGTTTCCCCCAGCCGGCTTTTTCCGCGGCGAGTTTCAGTACGCCTTTCATGCGCGCCGTGTTCAGCGGCGGGTCGTCCGGACCCGCCTCGAACTGCGGGATCTTGCGCGAGTCGCCAATTAATTTGAGACGGAATGCGAGCGGATCTTCTCCTGCCGCGGCGGCAAGTTCGTCGACGAAACTCTCCACGACGAAGCCGGTGCTGGAAGACTCGACTGATCGCCACCACGCGCGCGGCGCGCTGGAGTGTGCCAACGTGAACTCGATGCGGAAATTGGAACTCATATAGGGAATGCTCGCGGCCGTGCCGAATTCGCCTTTTCCATTATCTTCCGCGCCTTTTTCGCCCCACTTGGCGGCGATGGATGTCGAAGTCTGGAAATGCTTCCAGACCTCGAGGTTCCGATTGGCGTCCATGGCGCCCTCGAGCTTGTGATACGAAGCCGGGCGGTAGAAATCGTGGTGCATGTCATCTTCGCGGGTCCACAACACCATTACGGGCTTGCCGGCCTTCTTCGCAACCTGCGCGGCCTCCATCACGAAATCGGCTTGATAGCGCCTGCCAAATCCTCCGCCCATCAGGAGCGTGTGCACCTCCACTTTTTCCGGCGGCAGCTTGGCTGCTTCCGCGATAACAGCCTGTGCCCACTGCGGCGCTTGCGTGGGCACCCAGGCTTCCGCCCGGTCCTCTTGAATGTGCACGGTGCAATTCATAGGTTCCATGCATACGTGCGCTGCGAAAGGTAATTCGTAGACAGCTTCGATTTTATTCGATGCGGAAACGAGCGCGCCATCGGCATCGCCATCGCTCCGCAGGACCTTCCCCGGCTTCGCGGCGTTGGCCACAAATTGATCGCGAAGCTCTTCAGTCGATTCCTTCGCTGCCTCACCCTCATCCCATTTCACTTCTAACGCTTTGCGGCCTTGCATGGCAGCCCACGAGTTGTCGGCCAGAACAGCGACGCCGCCATTCGTTGAAGCGCCTCTTCCGCTAGTCTCGATTTGAAAAACATCGCGAACGCCGGGAACAGCTTTCGCTTTTGTCGCGTCAAAAGAAGCGGACTTTCCATAAAAAACAGGGCAGCGGGCTATGACTGAATACATAAGTCCCGCCGGCCGCGCATCGATTCCGAATTTCGCCTTTCCCATAGCTTTTTCAGCGGCATCCACGCGATGCATGTCGCGACCGATGATAGTGAAGTCGCGCGAATTCTTCAGGGGGACTTCCTTGAGATTTGGAATCGGGAGCCGCGCGGCATCGGCGACCAATTCGCCGTAAGTGTAGGAGCGCTCCGGGTGGCCGTGCACGACGTAGCCTTTTTCCGCTTTGCAAGTATCGGCGCCGACTTGCCACTTTTTTGCTGCTGCCGCGATCAGCATTTCGCGCGCCGCCGCGCCCGCTTGTCGCAGTGGCAACCAGGAGCCCGCAACGCTCCCGCTTCCACCCGTGCCGAGATCGTAGATTTTGGGATCGGTAGGCGCCTGCTCGATGTGCACCTTGTTCCAGTCGAGGCACAGCTCTTCCGCAAGAATCATCGGGAGCGCCGTCATGATGCCCTGGCCCATTTCGGACTTCGCCAGAATGAGCGTGACGCGATTGTCCGGAGTGATACGGACCCATGCGTCGAAGGGATTGACGGGCTGCTTCTCCTGCGCCTGCGCGGGATCGGACGAAGCGTGAGCGGATAGATGAAAGCCGACGAGCAGAGCTGCCCCGCCCGCAGCGCCAGTTTTCAGGAATGAGCGGCGGTCGAAAAATTTAGGCTCGGCGGAAAGATAAGTTGCCATGGCCAAACTCCTGCTAGAGATTTCGCGAGCTTGTAGAAGTAAGTGGCTTACGCCTTTACAGAGGCGCCGGCGGCGCGATGGATAGCCTTACGGATACGCTGGTAGGTGCCGCAGCGGCAGATGTTTCCGCTCATGGCATCATCGATATCGGCGTCGGTGGGTTTTGGTTTCTTGGAAAGCAAAGCGACCGCGGACATGATCTGCCCGGACTGGCAATAGCCGCACTGCGGAACATCCTCCTCAATCCAAGCACGTTGGACAGGATGGCTGCCGTCCTCGGAGAGGCCTTCGATGGTAGTGACCTTTTTGCCGGAGACGTTTGCGATCGGCAGCATGCAGGAGCGAGATGCCTGCCCGTCAATGTGCACCGTGCAAGCGCCACATTGCATGATGCCGCAGCCGAATTTCGTACCGGTCAGGTTCAGCGTGTCGCGTAGCACCCACAGCAGTGGCATGTCCGGGCTGACGTCCACCGTTTGGGATTTTCCGTTCAGGATGAAAGTGATGGCCATGGGGTCCTCCTAATGCAGGCCGATATCGTACAACAACCAGGGAATGATTGAAAATCCATGAAATATCGCTCACCAGCTGGATAGAACGCGTGACGCAGCGTGGCCCGTCCGCAACCACCCGAGGTTAGACGCCCCATATCCGCAAAGGAAAGGCCCCAGGCGCGATGGGGCCGATCCGTTCTCGGACGTTCTTGCTGAACAACTTCGGTTAGTCTATGCGCGCGGAACTTATGCGGTTATCCCAATTCAGATTGGGATTGTTGGGCATCCGCCAGCGATGCAGGTCTGGAATGCTTCGATCTGTGGTTGCTTGTGGACCGCTGAAGTTCGGATCCTTGTAGAACGTAACGCGGGCTCGTCCATAAATTTGAATGGAAGTAATCTCGTCATCCAAACGGACCTGGGGAATATTCGATCCACGCGCGCTACAGAAATAATCGCCCGTGAAATTTGCATTCTTGTAGAAGCAGGCCCCATTGCCGGGCCCGCCTCGCCCGCCATGGCCGCTGCCGGAGTTCCACCATGCAGGCCCATCATCGCGCCGCGGTCTGATTTCAAACCGGGCGCGGCACCCCTTGTCCACCCAAATTCCAGTCGAGTCATTTCCCCATGTTTCGCCTCGAACGCAGCGTGGGCCATTCAGCTGTTCGACCAGGACGACTTCGGATCTGGGATCAGGGATGGAACAGTATTGGATCCGGTGGTGGTGAGACTCGCAGGTGATGGTTTCGATCCGTCGGTCTTGCGCGCTTGCCTTCGCGGGGCTAAAAACACACAGCAGAAGTGCGATTAAAAAGAAATAAGGACCCGATTTTTTCATCGGAAATTTCCCTCCGTGTTGGATTTTTCCATTTCGTGCCTGAGCAAGGAAACCATGGTCCAGGACCCGAAGGCGAGGATTCATGGTTCGGTTTACAACTCCCCCAACCAGTCACCTGGCGTCACGTTTTTCTGGTTGGTTGGTGGGGCTCATCGTTCCGATCGGTCAGCCCGGTGTGGAGCACCCGTTGCTGAACGGCCTGATTAACCCGCTCGCGCTGGTGTGCCCAGTGTAGAACACGTGGGACAAATCGCGCAGCTGCTTGTTTCAAGGGCATTGCGAAACACGAAATGGGCTGCAAAAGCCATCCAAGAAACAACTTCGGCGAGCTGCTGGCGCGAAGGTGCCGCGTTGAAGTCGCTTTCAGGAAGGGCTACAAGAATAGCTGACTCTGTGCAGATCTCTTAGACCCAGCCGCCATCGATCACGTAGCTCTGATTGGTAATTGCCAAGCTATCGTCGGATGCCAAGAAAAGCACGAGCCGGGCGACTTCTTCCGGCAGGATCATTCTCTTCAGGGCCTGATTGCGGAGAATCTCCGCTCGATACTGGTCCGTGAACCAAAGTTTCCTCTGCCGTTCCGTCAGGATGGCGCCGGGAAGCACGCTATTTACGCGAATATTGTGCGGGCCCAGCTCGTGCGCCAATGTGCGCGTGAGCCCCACGATTGCGGCCTTCGCGGCGATGTACACCGGCAATCCCGTCGAGGGAATGATCCAACTGATCGAGCTCAAATTAATGATAGAACCGGTGCCCGCTTTCTTCATCGATGGGACTACGGCCTGCGTGGCGAAAAACTGATGGCGCAGATTGACTGCCATGCAGCGATCCCAATAGTCCGGTGTTACTTCCTCGGTGGAATGGCGAGCGTCATTTCCCGCGTTGTTTACGAGCACGCGGACTGCCCCAAATCGGGCTTGTATCCCCTCGATAACTTCGCGCAGCCTCGAAACATCCGTCAAATCGCAGTGAAAGAATTCCGGAGCGTGCGCGCATTCGGTCGCAAGCACCTCCGCTAACGCCTTGGCGTTCTGCTGATCGATATCCAGGAAAGCGACCCGCGAGCCCTGCAAAGCGAATTGCTCCACGATAGAGGCGCCGATGCCGGATGCACCGCCGGTGATGACGACCAATTGGTCTCGCAGGCTTGGATAACTGGCGAAGGTGTGCTGATCGCCCATGGAAACTGAGAGTCTACATCACGCCGGCATAACGCAAACCGCGAATTGCCCGCGATGACGTGCAATCGGCGGGGAGCGCTCGCAGATGGAGACTGGTCCGACGCGAGGAATGGAGTGCAGTTACTTCAAATCGGCAGAGCGGATGGGCAGCCGGCGGATTCTCTTTCCCGTGGCGGCAAAGATTGCGTTGGCCACGGCGGGCGCGACGGGCGGAACGCCGGGCTCGCCGATTCCGCCGGGCCGTTCCTGATTCCTGACGATGTGGACTTCAATGCTCGGCGGAGCGTCATTCATACGAAGGACTTCATAATCGTTGAAGTTGGATTGATTGACCCTGCCGTTCGAAATGGTAATCTCGCTTCTGAGAGTTTGCGCGAGGCCGAAATTGATGGCGCTCTGCATCTGGGCCTCGACGCCGAGCGGATTGATGCACAGGCCGCAGTCGACGCCGCAGACCACCCTATCGACGTGGACAGCTCCTCGTTTCGTATCGCAGGAGACTTCCGCAATCTGCGCCACGTACGTGCCCCATCCGTACATGATGCCGAGGCCGCGGCCGCTCCCTGGCTGGAGAGGAGTGTTCCAGCCACATTTTTGCGCGGCCAATTCAACGACGGCTCGGCGACGTCCGACATCGATCACGCCATTGCCGTGTCCGAGGTCTATCTTCCGAGCGGGACCGAGCGCGGCAAGTAAAAACTCAACCGGATCGCGGCCGGCGGCGTGAGCGGCCTCGTCAAAAAAGCAAGAGCGCACAAACTGATTCCCGGAGTCGTCTACGGAGCGCCAATAACCAAGCGGCATGCCGGTTTCGGCGGCCGCGAATTCCAGGCGCAGATTTGGAACGGAATACGCCGGAAAATCAAGCAAATCAACTCCGGCGGCCGCTCTGGGAGAGATACCTGTGCCGTTGTAAAAGATTCCGATGGAAGGCGAAGATGCGCGATGTTTCCAGGAGATGAGATTGCCTTTGGCATCGAGTCCGGCGCGCAATGAGTGGAGCGCGGGAGGGCGATAGAAATCGTGGCGGACGTCATCCTCGCGAGTCCAGATGACTTTGACGGGCGCTTTGGCGGCGCGGGAAATCAGGGCGGCTTCGACGGCGTAATCCTGAATGAGGCGGCGTCCAAATCCGCCGCCGATGAAGGTCACATGAACCTTGACGCGCTCCTTGGGAATCGCAAGTGCCTGGGCAACAGAAGCGGCGGCCGCGTCCGGAATTTGCGTGGGAGCCCACAGCTCGCACTCACCGTCACGGAAATGCGCGGTGCAGTTGGCGGGCTCCATCGTGGCGTGAGCAAGGAACGGAACCTCATAAGCGGCTTCGATCGTTCTGGCCGCGCTCGCGTGCGCCTTTTCGAAATCGCCATCGTTGCGAATTAGAGCGCCGGGCTTGGAAACGAGTTCCTTCATTTTCTGACGAAGAACAGCCGTACTTTCGCGAACGCCGGCCGGCTCATTCCATTGGACCTTGAGGCGTTTGCGGGCTTGCAGTGCCGCCCAAGTGGAATCAGCAACCACGGCCACGCCGGAACAACTGTAATTCCTGCTGCCAATGCCGGAAGTTTCACCGAACTGGTGAGTGAGGTGAACGGCGGGAATCTCGAACACGCCACGAACTCCGGGCAGTGAATTCACTTCACCGGCATTGAAATTGCTCGGTGCGCCCCCATAGACGGGACATCGCTCCATGGAAGCAATGAGCATTCCGGGAATGGACGTATCGATGCCGAACCTAGCCGCGCCAGTAACTTTGGCGAAGGCGTCGGTGCGCCGCGTTGGCTTGCCGATGAGGCTGAATTCCGCGGGATTCTTGAGCAATGGATCTGAGGGCGGCGAAATACGGATTGCGGCGGCCAGGACTCGCTCGAATGGAATTTTTCGCTGCGTGACGAAGTGGATCAGGAAACCGTTTTCAGCCCGACACTCGGAACGTGGAACTCCCCATTGCGTGGACGCCGCAGAGAGAAGCATTTCCCGGCCAGCCGCGCCGACCTTGCGAAGCGAATCATAGGAAGTGCGAACGCTTCCGCTGCCACCCGTGAGCTGATCGCCGTATTTCGCGTCCAGATCGGCTTGCACGACTTCAACACGATGCCAATCGCAGCAAAGTTCTTCGGCAACAATCATCGGAAGGGAAGTACGCACGCCCTGGCCCATCTCCGAATGGCCGCACCAAATTTTGACAGCGCCGTCCGCGGATATTTCAAGCCAGGCATTGGGAACGAAGGAACCGGAATTGGGCAAGCCGCTGGCGGCGAGAGAAAAATTATGCGGCAGATAAAATGCAAGTGCAAAGCCGCCAGCCACAGCAGAGGCTTTCAAGAACGATCGTCGCGTGAGGTTCAAAGACAAATCGGGAGCCCCAAAAGTTCAGACGCAAAGCCACGCCGGGTGTGAGCAATCAGTTTTGCGCGTGCAAGACGGGCTCACTCGAGCGAGGACCTTCGGGTTCCACGCCGCGCCATCCGACCGGGCGTCCGCTGACGGCTTCCTTTACGGAGCGGAAGAGGACGACGTACATCAACTGGCGATAGTAAAAACGCTGGAGAAGAACGGGAACCAGCAACGTCCAATCCTCTTTCTTTTCCAGTGCGAAGGCGACTACGCAAGTGAGCACGTCTATCAGCAAAAAACCGAGGAAAAAGATGACGGACTTCTCAACGTCGGCGGTGGTCCAGAGCTGCGGCAGCTTTGTGACGCGGAACTGCGCCAGACCCCAGAGCAGCAGTGAGCCGAAAAACATGAGGTCAATCACCGGCGAGATGAAAGGCAGAACGAGCTGAAAAACAAAGATGTTCGGCAGCGCAATCCAGCCCAACGTGCCGTACTTCGGGCGTACGAGAGTGTCGCCATGTTTCCAGAAGGATTGCAACGTGCCGAAGGTCCAGCGGAACCGTTGGCGAATCAGGGCGGACGCGGTGTCCGGCGCCTCCGTCCAGGCGATCGCTTCTTCTTCATAACTGATGCGCCATCCCAGCCTGCGAATACCTATCGTGAGATCCGCATCTTCCGCTACGGTGTCCGCGGTGATGCCTCCGGCCGCTTCGATGGCACTCTTGCGCCATGCGCCCAGCGCGCCCGGCACGACGGTGATGCAATTCAAAAGATCGAAGGCGCGCTTTTCCATGTTCTGGCTGGTGATGTACTCGAGAGCCTGCCAGCGCGTAAGCCAGGTCGAACGATTGCCAACCTTGACGTTGCCGGCGACGGCGCCGACGGTCGGATCGGAGAAATGTCGCAGCAGCTTGTGGATGGCGTCCGGCTCGATTTCGGTGTCCGCGTCGATGGTGACGACGATTTCTGTGTGTGCTTCGCTCAGTGCCCGGTGCAAAGCCGCGGCTTTGCCGCGATTGGCCTGGTGAATGATGCGCACGCGAGGATCGTGGCCGAAGGATTCATCGAGCAGTGGGCCGGTATTATCCGTCGACCCGTCATTGACGACGATCACGCGAAGCGACTTCACGTCCGAAGCCAGTACAGAGGTAATTGTCTGGACTACAACATTCTGCTCGTTGTGAGCAGGAATTAAGACAGTTACGGGTGGTTCCGGCACGGGCATCGCGGCACGATCGGGTCGAAGCTTTTCAATCAGCGCAAGGATGCCAATGACCAGAGCCCGGGCGCTGACCAGCACGATGCCGACGATGAAGATCGTGGCCATGGCGAAGCGGAACCACTGAAAGATGGCGAAGATCAAGCCATCCGCCCGGGCTTCGAGCCGCTCTTGCGAAGAGAGCGGAAGCATCACCTCCGCCCGCGTTTTGCCGATCAGCTCGGCAACAGAAACAAATTGATAGCCGCGGGCCCGCAAATCATCGATGACGATCGGCAGAGCAGCCACCGTGTGAGCTCGCTCGCCGCCGCCGTCATGGAAGAGGATGATGTTGCCCTTCTGCACCTGGCGCAAGACGTTTTGCACAATTTCATCCGTGGGAATCTGGTTTTTCCCATCGGAGGTACTCCAATCGTCGGGATCGACTCTCTGGCCAACAATCAAGTAGCCCATATCCTGCGCGAAGGGCAGCTGGGCGACCTCCTCGGCATACTCCGGCTGATGATCGATGCCATAGGGCGGGCGGAAAAGAATCGACTTCACGCCGACAGTGCTTTCGATGAGGCGCTGGGTCAAATTCAACTGCCACTTGAGTTCAGTCTTGGAAATTTGATCGAACTGCGGATGCGTGAAGGTGTGGTTACCGATTTCGTTTCCGTCGGCGTATTCCTGCTTCAGGATGTCGGGGTACTGATTGGCCTGCTCGCCGACGACAAAGAACACGGCGGGAACGTGCTTTTGTTTGAGGACGTCCAGTATCTTGGGAGTCCAGCGCGGATCAGGGCCATCGTCGAAAGAAATAACCAGCTTCTTGGGTGATGAACCGCCGATCTGGTCGATGTCATAGGAAAGCGGATAATCTTCATAGGTTTCGTCGGTGAAGAGGTCGGTAGCCGCTTCATAAGTGAAGCTTCGGCGGCCGGACTTGGGTGTATCGGCGAAATGCCAAATGTCGCCGTTGCCTTCGAGGGTCAAGTCGGGGCCGGGAGGGATGTCTTGGATTTTCTGGCGGGCTGCGTCATCCGGGCGAGTGGCGTCCCAGATTGGCCAGATCGAAGAGTCTGAAGATCCCATGCGCCAAAGAGCAGTGCCTTGCACGCCCATGCGTTCGCTCGCGCGTTCTTCGTTGTAGGCCGTGACGGCATCGAGAAACCACACCCTGTGAACGTGATTCTGCTCGTCGGAGTAAGAGTAACGCGGATTGAGAGTCGCTTCGTCGAACTCGACGTCCGTTTCCGACTCGTAGGCGTGCAGCAGGGCTTCCTGGACGCTGTACGCTGCGCCGGACCAGACGCCCTTCTTATCCGTTTCGCCCCAATCATAAGCATAGTTCGCGATGCCAACGACAATTTTCTGCGCAGGGACGACTTCGCGAACCTGCCGGAGATTCTCAATAAACCAATCCTGCGCCGCGATGGGGCCTGGAGGAGAAGTGAGCCAGTGCTGGTCGTAATTCATCAGAATAATGGCGTCGCACTCTTTGCCGAAGAACTGGTAATCGTAGTCGCTGTCGCGGGCGGGCAGCGCGAGCATGAGTTTCAAGCCGGCCAAATGAAGCGAAGTCGCGAGCTCCGCTGCAAACTGGCGAAAGTGGGGCTGGCTCGCTTCTGGAACTTCTTCGAAGTCGACGACGATTCCAGACTGGTGGGCCTGCACAGCAAATTGTGTGACATTTTGAATGAGAGTGTGGCGGGCCACGGGATTGGCCAGAAGAGCAGCCATCTCGTCAATCCGCCAGACTGAGCCGTCATAATTGTCGAGAAGCCCCATCATGGGCAGCTCGACGGGAGGATTGAGCGTGCGCATCCACTCGTGGAGTTCGTCGCCATTCAGGATGGAGATCGCTTCCGCGGGAGTCGCTTTGACGGCGCGCGTCTGATTGTGCCGGTAATCGACGATCGTAAGAGCACCATCGGAGGTGACACCGTGCAACTGCTCAGGAACTATCAGGTCCAAATCCTTGTAGTGCTTTTTGAGTGAAGCAAGGCTGTTGGCGTCCCAACTGACGTAGAACGCGGCGCGCAACGGGTCGTAGCTTGCAGGGACTTTGCCGATGTTGGCCACGCGGCGCTTGCGGCCTTCGCGCACAACCGTGGCTTTCTTCTTTGTTGATTTCAGGGCGTGAAATGCGGGCTTGATATCCGGCAGGAGTCCGGCCGGAAGTTCGACACTGGCCACGACGCTGACAAAAAAGTAGGCCAGCAAGAGCGTCAGCAATGCGCCTGTGATTTCCAGGACGCGGCGCGTGCGGCGCCACCGCGCGCGCTGCGCGTCGTAAAAGATAGGTCTACGTTCTTTCATGAATACCTAAAGCAACCCTCTTAACCTGGCGGTTTGGCAGGGAACTGGGCCGTGGGCGAGCCTAGACCGACTGCGCGATTCCGTCTTCTCTATTGTAAGATGCGATTCGCTCATGAAGCGAATTTTCTCGCACGCTGTCTTCGCGTTAGCAGCGGGTTTCTGCCTGCGGCTATTCTTTATTCTCAAATACCCCGTCAGTGCTGCCAGCGACACTGTGCTCTACGAACAGATGGCCACAAACTGGCTCCAGCACCACGTTTACGCCATGAACGTCAACGGGGCGATTCCACCCGTGGACTTGCGCATGCCCGGTTATCCCGCGTTTTTGGCAATCATTTATGCTCTTACGGGACGAACCGGCCCGGACGCGCGATTTTACGTCATGTTGGCGCAAGCGGCGGTGGATTTGTGCGCTTGTTTGATCACGGCGAGTCTAGCGACCCTTTTATTTTCAATGAAACCGAATTTGGGCGATTGGCGGCGCGTGTTTTTAGTCACGCTGTGGCTGGCCGTGTTGTGTCCGTTCACGGCGAATTATGTCGCGGTTCCATTGACGGAAGCATTCGCGGGATTTTTCACCGCGGCCGCGTTCGTCTCGCTGATCGCCTTGGTCTGGGTCGCGCGAGGGGATAACACACCATTAATCAAAGTCGCGTGGGCCAGGAGCCATGCAGAGTCTTTTCTTGCTTTAGTCAGCGGCCTCCTGGTCGGACTCGGGACACTGTTTCGTCCTGAGACACCACTTCTGCTGGCCGTGGGCTGGATTGTGATTGCGTTTGTTTTGCTTGGAAAGAGGCGATCTCTTTTTTGTTTGCGATTGACGCTGCTATCCGCGATCGGGTGCCTCGTGCCGCTCGCCCCGTGGGCCGTGCGGAATGCGGTAACGCTACATGAGGTGCAGTTTCTCGCGCCGAAAAACTCGAACTTGCCAGGCGAACTCGTGCCCTACGGTTTCATGTCCTGGGAGAAGACCTGGCTCTTTCGCTTGAAGGACTGTTATCTCGTCCCGTGGAAGCTGAATGGAGAGGATATTAACCTGGAAGATATCCCGGCGCGGGCGTTTGATACGCCGGAGGAAAAAGCTCGCACAGGCGCGATCCTCGAGCAATACAACGAGGACGATTCGCTAACGCCGGAGGAGGATGCGGCGTTCGGAAAGTTGGAGCGCGAACGAACGGCGCGGCATCCCTTGCGTACCTATTTGTGGATTCCACTTGCGCGCGTTTTCACGATTTGGTTCACGCCGCGCATTGAGCTGCTGCCCTTTTCGGGAGACGTTTTTCCGCTCGCTGATGCCTGGGAAAACGATCGCGTCGATCAATCGGTCACGGTGGGATTTTTCCTTCTGAACATTCTGTATCTTGCGCTAGCTGCCTGGGGGGCGTGGCAGCTGTGGCGTGAGAATTCCGCGCTGCGTGCGGCGGTCGTGTTTCTTCTGGGTTACACGCTTATCCGGACTGTATTTCTGACTACGCTGGAGACGCCCGAGCCGCGCTATGTCCTGGAGTGCTTTCCAGCGATCCTCGCTTTGGCTGGCCAGGTCTTTGCGCGCGACGCCCGGCGCGGATCAGCCTAGGCGGGCGAATTATTTTCTTCCACGGGCTCAGGATGAATCGTGACGCGATAGATTTGGGGAAATTTCTCCTTGACGCGATCTTCCAGGATTGCGGTCACGTCGTGAACCTGAGTGATCGGCAGCGCGCCACGCATCGCGCAATGGCAGGAAGCGAGGATGTGATGTTCGACTTGCCGGACATGCACATTATGGCAATTCACAAGCTCATCAAACTCGGAAGGAAGACTGTTCAGAAACCCTTCGATCGCTTTGGAAAGCTGTTTCATTTCTCCGGCGCCAGAATCGGGCGTGGCAATGTGGCGGCCGAGCGGCTCGATGTGGATATTCACGTCTGTTGAGCCGTCGCGGAGCTTGCGAATTTCGTCTTCGAGCTGAGTGGCCTGGCCGTGGGCGTCGCGCAAGCTCAGGTTTTCGTCCACCTCCAGATGCAGCTCGATAAAGAGTTGGCCATCATGCTGCAGCGCGGTCACATCGTGAATCGCCAGACCCATGCGCTGGGCCACCGCGCGAATGGCTTCAAAGAGATGTTCGCCCTGAGGGGCGCGAGGTTCGGCGTGCACCATAACGTCAGCGGGAACGATCTCCCCGACGCGTTTTTCGATGGCGTCGCTGAGCGCGTGCACTTGCTCGAGACTGGCAGAGCGCGGCACGCTGACGGTGGCATCGACGAAGTACTGGTTCCCCGCGCGACGGACGCGCACGCGATCAACCTCCAGCACCCCTTCCATTCGCGCGACGGCCCGGGCAATTTCCTGTTGCAGACCCTTCGGCGCGACATCAAGCAGGGCGTCCATGGTGCGCCGTCCAAGCTGCGAACCGACCCAGATAATTACGGCGGCAACGGCCAGACCTGCGAGCGAATCCGCGTAGGCCAGCCACGGCAGATTCCAAGTCTCGCCGGCCCAGACTAGCCCGATGCCGGCGATGACCACGGTGGTGCTCCAGACGTCAGTGGAAAAATGAAGAGCGTCGGCCTCCAAAGCCTCACTCGAATATTTGCGCGCGACATGCTTGAGTGCGCGGGCGCGGGTCATGTCAATGGCCAGTGCCACCACCAGAATCGCGATGGCGGAAACGCTGGGGCGGATATGGACGCTGCGGAAGAAAAGCCGGGCAAACGCTTCATAAATGATGTAGAGCGCCGCGAGCAGCAGAAGTCCGGTTTCGACGAAAGCGGAAAAATTCTCAAACTTGCCGTGGCCGTATGGATGGCGTTCATCGGCGGGTTCATCCGAGACGCGCACGGATAGAAACGTGATGACCGCGGCGATGAGGTCCAGGCCGGAGTGCAGCGCTTCCGAGAGGACACCCAAGCTGCCCGTCCGGAGAACCAGAAACGCCTTCAACGAAACGAGCAGTACCGCGGAGCCGACGCTCAGCAGCGCCGCAGTTCTCTTCTCGCGTGGTTCGTCACTTTGCCTGGCAGGCATGACCGTCCGACTAGACTACCTCAATTGCCCTGAGATTCCCCATGCGGGCAAAGAGATCCTCGGAAGAAGAGAAGGGAGGGTCTCGGTCGCGGCGACCTTGAAGATTCGTGCCTGAAAAGTTCCATTCATGGGAAGTATGCATTCGTATATGCGTATAGCTTCCGGCACTTGCCCTGGGCGCTAAGAAGAGGTATTTTCCCGATGCGTGTTGGGAGCCAGGTCGATGATCATTCCTTCTCGCGTCACATTTCTCCTGCTTTCCGGAATTTTGCTTCTGGCGCCGAGAGGTTCGGCGCAAGCCGTGACTGGATCGCCGGCGGCGAGTGTCTGGAATGCGCTCTCTACGCCTGCGATGGATCCCGCCAAGTCGGCTCACGCCGAAAATGTTGAAATTGTTCGCGACCGCGTTCATATCACACTCATTGATGGCACGATTCAATTTACCCAGCCGGCCAGTGGGGTTGTTTTCGGCGCGGTTTTCCATGGTAAAGGACGTTTGCAGGCAGACCCGCCAAATCCCCTGGAGGCTCAGCAGCTTCGACTATTTACAAAGCAAGACAAACTGAACGCGGATTTCAGTGACGCGACTTTCAGTTTTACCGACGGCCTGCTCGACGAAGTCGCCAAGCAGGTCAAATGGCAGGCTGCGGGTCCAGCCGGCGACGATCTCTATGCCAAACGGCAAAAAGAGCGTGAGAATTTGGGCGAATCGGCCATGCCCCGCCTGATGCAAAGCATCTTGTCCGCGGACCGAACCGGCACGGCGTATTTTCTCGCCGATATGAAGACTTCGGAAAAGAGCTGGGTGGAAGTACACGATGATGCGCTCCAGCCGGAAGATATCGAGGTTGGCCGCTGGGTAGATGTGGGACCGCTCAAAATTTTTGATACCTGGATGAGCTTTCCCGCAGAAGGACGCACAAGCGCCGACGCATGGAAAGATCCGCAAGCCAAGGAAGACTTCGCCATCCGAAGCTACAAAATCGACGCGGAGGTGACTTCCGGCGCGGAGCTGAACGCAACCGCCACTCTCGATCTAGACCCCCGCCAAGCTGGCCAGCGCGTTCTGATATTTGACCTGGACGCGAATCTCCGGCTGGAATCCGTGAAGGACTCGCAGAACAATTCGCTAGAGTTCTATCAGTCGAGGGAAACGAAAGACCGCTATCAATCTTATGGCGATTACGTGGCGGTGGTTCTCGCCCGCCCTCTTGCGGTCGGGACGCCCTTGTCGCTTGAATTCCGCTACGGCGGAAAACGCGCGATTCGCAAAGCGGGCGCCGGAAATTATTTCTGCGAGAGCTCAGGCTGGTATCCGGATCTGCCAAACAGCTTCTCGACGCGAGCCGATTTCAACCTTACGTTCCACAGCCCGAAAAAATCCGTGCTCGTAGCCACGGGGGAGAAAACAAGCGACACAGTCGATGGAAATAACCGCATTACGACCTGGAAGAGCGAAATGCCTCTGGCCGTTGCCGGCTTCGCCTACGGAGACTATAAGGTCACCAACGACAAGGCCGGAGACGTTGCTATCGATATTTACGCGAACCGCGAACCCGACGACGTGATGGAGCAAGTGCAGCGCTATTTTGAGCAGGGCCCGGGCGCGCAGGAAGCGGCAGTAGGCTCGATGTCGCCGTCGATCATGGCCAAGACCATGGGCACAGAGATTGCCAACGCCGTTCGCGTTTTTTCGGTATGGTTTGGCCCCTTTCCTTACAAACACCTTTCCGTCACCAGTTTGCCCATCAGCTATTCATACGGACAAGGGTGGCCGGGACTGCTTTACCTCTGGTCCGCCTCCTTCCTGGATTCCACCCAGCGAAACGCCATCGGGATCCGTGATCAGACCGGTGCAACCGACTTTTTCCGCGGCCACGAAACCTCTCACCAGTGGTGGGGTCACCGCGTCGGATGGAAGAGCTACCACGACCAGTGGCTCTCCGAAGGATTCGCTGAATTTTCGGGCGACCTCTATGTGGAGTATCGCCAGAACATGAAGGAGTATCTGAACCGCTGGCGAAAGGAGAAGGAACTGCTCCGCATTAAAGACATTTATGGACACGAGGTGGAGTCGCTGGGACCGATTTGGATGGGCCAGCGAATTCGCTCCTCCATCACGAACCCAGGCTCCTACCAGGACTTGATTTACTCGAAAGGCGGCTACGTCCTGCAAATGTTGCGCATGCAAATGATGAATCCGCGCGACCAGAACCCAGACCGCTTGTTTCAAGAGATGATGCAGGATTATTGCAAGACCTTCGACAATAAGGCGGCTTCGACGGAAGACTTCAAAGCGATCGTCGAAAAGCACATGACTCGAGGGATGGACCTCGACGGCAACCACAAGATGGACTGGTTCTTCAACCAGTACGTTTATGGGATGGGTGAACCGCAATACACCTTTCATGTTGCAACAGAAGCCAGCACGGCTGGAAAGACCCACATAAAGGGAGAAATTACCCGCGCGGGAGTCCCGGACAACTGGAAGGATGCTATTCCTCTATATGCCCATATCGGACCGCGGACCATAAAAATGGGAACCGTCGCCGTGACGCACGCTACCGAGCCAATCGACGTCATCATCCCCGGCAAAATCGATCGTGTCTCGATTGATGATTACGAAGGCCTTCTTGCGGAAGTAAAGCAATAAGAAACTGACAGGTTCGGGCTCCCGATAGATTTTGTATCTTGATTCGTGGATTTCAGGATTTGGCGCGAGGGAGAAAGCGAAGCGCCAGCGAGTTCATGCAATAGCGCAGGCCGGTGGGCTGAGGCCCGTCGTCGAAAACGTGGCCGAGATGGGCGTCGCAGAGAGCGCAAGTCACCTCGTCGCGGCGCATTCCAAAACTCAAATCGATTCTCGTGGAGACGTTTTCCTTGGCGATGGGCGCCCAGAAACTGGGCCAACCCGTGCCGGAATCGAATTTCGTATCGGAGCTGAACAAAGCGTTTCCGCAACAGATGCAGCGGTAAAGGCCGGGTTTGTGGTTGTCGAAATAGGCGCCGCTGAAGGGGCGTTCCGTGTCGGCGTGGCGCGTGACATCAAACTCGTCGGAGCTGAGCGAACGGCGCCAATCGGCATCGCTCTTGACCACTCTCGGCACAGTTTCGACGCCCAGGCGCGTGCCATCGTCAGTGAATTTCACGATTTGCACCGGGCCCGAATCGCGCGGCGCAGGTTTGTCGGCGGCGAGCGCAAACTGGCAGGCGCGTTGAACGCCGAGGAGCAGACCGTAAGCGGCGATAGTGGCAGTCCCAAAAATAAAGCCGCGGCGGGTCAGGTCATTCATGTTCTGAAGATATGCAGGCTCAGGAGCCCATAAATATTGCGATTAATCCGCCGTCATCGGCGGAGGCGGAAGCAGGGGCAGACGCTTTGGCTCTCCGCGCGCACCGCGCACTTCGAGATCGTCGATGAGCAGCGACGGCGCCACGACCGAAGCCGGTAAACCGTTCTGCGCCGAGCCGAACGCGCCGAGCGCGGTGCCCGCAAAACCAGAATCTTGACTCTGCATGTAGTTGTAGACGAAATCGTCGCTGCCGATTCCCCCGAGGTTGCGCAACATGCGCGTGTTCAACCCGATGATGCGGCTTCCGCGAATCATCTCTTCGCGGCCGTCATCGGGGTAGATTTTGTAAACGATCAGCGGCAAACGATCACCGGTCCCGGCGCCGCCGCCGAAGCTGGCCAGGAGTTCCGAAAAATCATCCCGGTGAAGCAGGCTGATCGAGGGATTATCCATCTCGCGGACGACGATGCAGTAAGGCAATTTTTCCGAACGGCAGTCGTCGAGAAACTTTTTCTTCAAATCCGCGGGTGATTGCGTTTCCGTCGATGTGAAAAAGAGGTTGCTCATGGTGGGCTTGGCGTCGTTGAGAAAGGCCGAGCGTCCGTGGCCGTTGGACTCATCCGAATCCGGTCCGGGGCGGCGGGACATTAGGAGCGCTTTGACAATGCCGTTATCCACAATCGTTACTTTTTGCGCCCGGACGCCTTCATCGTCGATGGCATAGCCGCCGAGCAGTGGCGTTCCGTGAAAGTCCTTCGCGGAAGGATCATCCACCACGGAAACGCTGGTGGGCAACACGCGAGCTCCCATTCGGCCAACCCAGTCGCTTCTTCCACCGAGTCCGGTAAGAAGCTGCTCCATCACCGGCGTAAAAGAGACAGGGGGCCGGGCGCCGTTGACGGCGGGCGTCAACACCTCGGCAAGCAGCGGAGCAGCGGCGCGCGCTTCAAATAGCACCGGCCCCGTATAGTCTTGCGCCGGAGCGGCGGCGCGCATGGCCATGAGTTCGCTACCGGTAACATTCAATGACTTGCGAACCGCGTCCACACTCGGAAGATCCGCGGGCTTCGGGGCATAGGAGGCGTACATGTGATTGACCTGCATCCCATCATCGGCAAGCGTGTTCATGCCCGCTTCGATGGCAGCGTAGGAATGGTTCATCCGGATTTCCGTGCCTTCGCTGGTCATCAGATATTCGGTGGCGTACACCAGATAGTAGGTGACTCGGGATTCGTAGATTTGCGGAAAGGCCCGCAAGGCGGCGGAAGTCTCGCGGGCTTCCTGCTCCCAATTGCGATTGCTCCAGTCCGGCGTGACCAAAGGTTCGATGAGCTGCAAGGGTGCGGCTTTCGAAAAGTCGTCGATGTCGGAGGGGCGGGCGAGGCTGCTCAGGTAGGCCTGCTTACGGGAGTACGTGTCGACGGCCTCCTTGAAGGCCTGGTCAGTGGCAATCCAGAGATCCTGGCGCAGAGAATTGTAGTCGCGGTCAATGCCGACGGAACCGGTCGGACCGATAAAACCACGAAAGCCATCCTCGCTGACGAAATTGGAACTGTCCAGTTTGTAGGTTCCAATGCGCGCGTCCACATCCATAAACCGATTGCGGGTGTGGGTGGCGGAGACTAGCGCGCCAAATTCTGCGACGACTTCGCGGACATCGAGGTCCAGCAACCTGTATTCCACATAGTAGGGGCGCTGCGGCTGTTCCGTGCCGGGAATTTTTAGCTCGAGGCGATTCTTTGATCGAGCCATTTCGTCGCGCATGGCTTGCAGCGTGTGGTCATTGTCCGAGGGAGTTTGGGCCCAGGCGGAGAAACCGCCACTAAGCGATACAGCGAGAATTGCGAGTCCTGCAACTATGTGTGCGCGCCTCACTGCTGGCCTCCCGTGCTCTGCGGATCATGCGCGGGCGGCGGTAGTATCGGCGGCCGGTCCGTGGATGTTTGTTTCTTTTGTACTTCCAATTCGGAGGTAAGAATGGCGGGGGAGGAAGCGGACACAGGGACGTAGCCGGACTCGGCGCCGCAGTAACCGTTGAAAACCTCGGTCGTGTCTCCGGTGGCTACGATCTTCGTAAGCGATGCCAGGGGAGTTCCGACTATATCCACGCCGCGAACCAACTCGTCCGGTCGGCCATCGGGAAACACTTTGTAAACAACAAGCGGAGTGACTTGGAAGGCTTGCGGCTGCCCGCGGCCCGTGAAGGTAAAGCCGCCAGCGATATCGTCAATCAGGAGACCGAACGGCTTGCCCTGCGCTCTAACAAGCTCGATCAGCTTTGCACGCAGCTGAGCATTCGTCAGCTTCTTGCTGCTTTCGACGATCAGATTGCCCTGCCGTGAGACTGGAGTAGCGCCGAGTTGCCGGCGTCCATGGCCGTTGGAATGAGGGAAACCAACGAGCGGCGAGCGGGACATCTCAAAATTCCTCAGCACGCCGTGGTCGACGAGGGTCACGGGCTGCGCCGGAACGCCTTCGTCGTCGAACTGGTAATAGCCGAGCAATTCCTGGCGACCGAGCCGCTTCATCGTGGTGTCGTCCACGATGCTCAGAAAGCTGGGCAAGATCGGTTCGCCCACCTTTTTCGCGAAAGTTTGGCCTTCGTCAGCATCCTTCTGGCGATGGCCTTCGGCTCGATGGCCGAAGACTTCATGAAAAAAAACGGCCGCGGCGCGGCCGGTCAAAAGAGCAGGCCCGACCGTGGGCTCGACAAGCGGCGAAGCGACAAGTCCTTCCAGTTCCTTGCGCATGGTCGTTTCGGCGGCGAAGACGGCCTTGTCATCCGGGGCTTCCGAAGGATTCACCCAATCGAAATTGTAGTAACGGTTGATGTCCATCCCATCCGGCGCTTTGCCCTGAATGAATAATTCCAGGCGGTATCGGATTTGGCCGAATTGCAGCTCCGTTCCTTCACTGTTGACCTGGAAAGCGTTCTGGGCTTGCGCCGTAAATGTCACGATGGAATTGATGATCGCGGCGGATGACCGGAAGTTGCTTGTGTATGCGCGAACCTTTTCTTCCCAGGGCTTGCGGTCCAGTGTCAGGGAAACTTGCGGACCAACGTAGTTATGCGGCGTTTCGTGCGAGAAATCGGGCACTCGATTTTCAACGGAATCGACTTTCACTTCCTTGCTCGATTTGATCTTTATCAGGGCTTCCGCGGCGGCGCGGTACTGGGTGTCGGTCTCGAGCCAGATTGCGCGTCGCAATACGTCTGGAGCGTCGTCAAGCGGAACCGACGTGCCGGGGCTCCCGCTGGTCTGCTGGCGTTCGCCGACCTTGTGCGTATCATCTAGATCGTAGCTGCCCGTGCGCACTGAAACTTCCAGCCATCGATTGCGGTCTTCCTTGCTGTTCAGGAGAGCGCCGTTCGAACCCGACACCTCGGCGCGCTGCGTATCCGTGATGGTGTAGCCGATGTAGTAGGCCGGAGGGTCCTGCGCCTGGAACACCTTCATCGAACGATCCAGTTCGGCGTGCATCGTCGCGAGCAGCGGAGATTTCTTCACCGCGATGCCCTGCGGCGCTGCCTGCGCAAGAGTCGATGAGGCCGGAATCAGGAAAGCAGCCAGACCGAGAGCGCACAACACGGAACTACGGTGACAACCTACGGATATTTTCAAGGATTGCCTCACTCACTATTAGACGGCACCGCGAAACATCCAGTGTACGCTACCGCCGACAACCACACAAAATTTCGAATCCAATGACAACTCTGAATGACAGTAGTTCGACGGTCGGGAGACCGTACGAGTTGCATCCGCTCAGAGCCCAATCATCAAGCAACACGGATGACCGGCTGCATCGAGGAGTCTTAGCCGCAGCCAAGCGGATTGGTATTCGGGTTACACCCGCCAGTCACGGGTGCGGGTAAGCTGCTGTGGTGTGTTGCGATCACCGTGAACACCACAATCGGGACAGCGGCAATGATCCCCATCGTAATTCCCATGCCCAGGCTGGTGCCGAAATGCGATGCATTCTCAATCCCGATTCCCGGTCGCGGGCCTACTTCCGTATCCTTGCCCGCCACGACCAGCATATCGAGCGGCGCTTGCGATGGCGGCGCGGGAGCCGAGTTATCACCATGGCGCACGTTACTGAACTGGCCGGCCTTCACCAGCACGCAAACCCCCTGGAGGTTGCACACGCGTACGACGCCCTCATAGACGATCACATTCATTACGTCGTTTTCATAGGACGCGTAGAAATCCGTTCCCACCACGCCTGCGACACCTGCCGCGGTGTGAACTTCAAACTTTCCGTCGGGCTTCGTGATTTTCTGCGCTTGTGTGCGGAGCTTTCCGTAAGCCAGTTCAAGCTCCGTTTGTTGGGCGCCTGCATCGTGCTTGACGACCTTCACGGATGAATCCGAACCCACGTTTAAGACCGAGCCGTCATCCAGAGCCACGCGCGCCCGCGCGTCGGCCTTGGTATTCAGCAGGTCTTGCCAATCGATCACAGTTTTCGCCGAAGCGTTAATGGTTTTCGTTCCCCGGCTAATGTTTACGGCCGGAATGATGCGGGAGACTTCGCCTGCTCTCTGCCCGCTGGCCTGCGGGGCGGCGGAGATGTCTGCCGGAACGGCGATCATCAGAGAAAGAAAGAGGGCCGTGGCAAACGCAACGGGGGACTTCGTGTTCATCGGGGACGCTCCTCGGAAGACTTTCGGACTGTACGCTATCTATCGTTGTTACTGGACTGCGTTCAGACTGTCAATTAGAAACCCACAGAGACTTGCGCAGTCATTACCTCCCCAGATGAGAACTCGATGATTTGTGAGGGAGACTCGAGAGGTAACTCGTTCCACACGAACGGGCACACCCCCCTTGGAGGACGGGAGAGCCGGGCAGAAAATGAATCTATGCGTGCCCTGGCTGGAATTCTGGTCGCTTGCGCTCTTCTGTTCGGGGTGTATGAGTATTATTTAAGAAGCATGCCAGTGACCGACAAGGGCACGGCAGCCACGCAAGCAATCAGTCTTACTGGTGTCCGTACGGACCTCATGCAGATTGCGCAGGCCGAACGCGGTTACATCGCGCTGAATGGCAATTGCGTCTCGATAGACGAACTTGCTTCCTCTCATTCGCTGACGCTTTCCCGATCCGAAAGGGATGGCTACTCGTATTCGGTCGAATGTTCCGGCGGCGACTTCAGCATCACCGCGCGCCATGCGCCTGCCCCTGCGGATTCGCCCATTCGCTACCCAACACTGGCAATCGACCAGAACATGCAGGTCCACGAAGTCAACTGATTCAGGCTACGGAGTTCGTTTTTGATCCGCTACCAGAACACCCGCTTCGGCATAATTCGTCGCCGGGACGTCGTGAAATGCTACGTGAATATTCTCGCGTTTCGCGCGTCCGTCCTCGATCAGCACCGCTGTAACACGCTCGGCGATCTTGCGCTTCATCTCCGGCGTTCTTCCTTCCACCCAGGTAATTTGTACGTGGGGCATCTTTCCTCCCTCTTTGGAACAGGCCATCACCAAAATGCTGCAGGTAAATACTGCGTATTCCACGGCACCTGCAAGCCAGCGGCTACACTGGCTTTATCGTGGATCTGCGAGGCAAAGCATAGCGCCCCCTGTGTTAGTATTACAGGTCCATGCATTCCGCCATTCCTCACTTGATCGAACTGCAGCGCGTCGACCACTTGATTGCAACCTTGCATGCAGAGCTGGAGGCTTTCCCCAAGCGCGTCCGCGAAGCCGACGCCAAATTGAATGCCGCGCGCGCCGCCGTAGCAGCGGCGAAAGAGGGCCTGGTCAACAGCCAAAAAGAGCGCAAGAAGTTCGAGTTGGATGTTCAACAGTGGAAAGACCGTGCGAAGAAATATCGCGACCAGAGCGGCGCCGTCAAGACCAATGAAGCCTATAAAGCCCTTCAGCACGAGATCGCCAATGCTGAAGCGGAAGTCGCGAAAGCGGAGGATGCGCAGCTCGAAGTGATGATGGCGGGCGAAGAGGCCGAACGGCGGGTACGCCACGCGGAAGCGAACCTGAAAGAAGACGAAACTGCGGTCGCAAAAGAAAGAAAAGATATCGAGACTTCGCAAGGCGAGAAAAAGAAGCAGCTCGAAGCGCTGCTTGCGGAGCGAGAGCGGGCACTAGCGCCAATTCCCGAGGATCTGCGCGAGCTCTATGCCCGCATTGCTAAGCGCCATCACGGCACGGGCCTCGCAGAAGCCCGCGATGGACAATGCCGCGGCTGCGGTATGCGCGTGCTGCCGCACACATTGCAGGAACTTCGCCGCGACCCTAACGAGGAGATTTATCGCTGCGAATCGTGCGGCCTGATTTTGTACACCCTGGAACCGATTCCTTTGCCGGATCCTCCTTCGGGCTCGGACAGCGCGGCTTCTTCCGCGTCCAACCATTCCTGATGCCTCCCCGTCCTAAATCTACACGCGCCGCAGGGAACGCTCTCTTTAGGGATGCCCCGGAAGAGGAAAGAAACGTGCCCCCTGCCCACCAAGCCAACATCGATGGCGCAGCGCGCGGCAATCCCGGGCCTGCGTCCTATGGCGTCGTGATTCGCGACGGTCAAGGAGAACTCGTCGCCAAGCTGAAGAAATACATAGGGCGGATGACTAACAATGTCGCGGAATACTACGGCTTGATCGCCGCGCTGGATTACGCGCAGTCCCACAACATCCGTTCGCTGCGAGTCGAGAGCGATTCGGAGCTGATGGTCAAGCAGATGCAAGGGCAGTACAAGGTGAAGAGCGAAGACCTGCGGCCGCTATTCGAGCGCGCGAAGAAAATGTCGTTGGGCTTCGAATCCTTCCGCATAGATCACGTCTACCGCGAACAGAACCGCGAAGCGGATGCACTCGCGAACGAAGCGCTTGATGAAACCTCGGGAGCTCCGCTGGCGCCGGGCGGGCCCGTAAAAGCCGCGGTCAGCGAAGCCAAACCCGGCCCGCGTTGGATTAAAGCGCGATTCCGTAGCGGAATAATCTATCCATTGGAAGACATCGATCTGCCGGATGGCACCGAACTCGAGTTCGTGCTTCGCCCACTGCGGCGGCAAGTCCCACAGAAGTAGCGCTTAGGCTTTCGTTTTTCCCGAATTATTTCAGAGCGTAAGAGCGGTAAAGCGTATCGCGTTGCGCAGGGACGAATCCCGCATCGGAAATGATGCGGCGTAGTTCGTTTTCGTTGGTGCGGTTTTTCACTCCGGCCGCGAACACCACGTTTTCTTCGATCAAAATGCTGCCGACATCATCTGCGCCAAACTGCAAGCCAATCTGGCAAACTTTGATGCCTGGCGTCAGCCAACTCGATTGGATGTGGTCGATGTTGTCTAGATAGAGCCGGCCCACCGCGAGCGTTTTCAGGTAATCGACGGCTGTGGTTTCCTGCACTTTTTTCCCGAGCGCCGTGTTTTCCGCAGCGAACATCCACGGGATGAAAGCCGTGAAGCCGCCGGTATCTTCTTGAATGCGCCGCAATCGCTCGAGATGATTCACGCGATGGCGAAGTTCTTCGCCGCAGCCAAACATCATCGTAGCAGTCGTGCGCAAGCCGAGCGAGTGCGCGACGCGATGCACTTCCTCCCAATCGTCGCTGGTGCATTTCAGCCGGGCGATCTTCCCACGGATCTCGTCATCGAGAATCTCTGCGCCGCCGCCCGGAATGGATTGCAGCCCTGCATCCATCAAGCGCTGAATCGTTTCGCGGACGCTTAGTTCGCTGACTTCCGCGATGCACAGAATTTCGGGCGCGGAAAAACAGTGCAGGTGAACTTGCGGAAAGCGCGATTTCAAGGACCGAAGCAAATTTTCGTAATAGCCGATCTGCAAGTCGGGGTGCAATCCGCCTTGTAGCAAAATTCCGGTGCCGCCAAGTTCGAGCATCTCCTCGATCTTTTCGTAAATAGCCTCGAAGGAAAGGATGTAGCCGTCTTTCGCGCCGAGCGGCCGGTAAAACGCGCAGAAGGAGCAATATTCTGTGCAGAAATTCGTATAGTTAATGTTGCGGTCGATCTGGTAGGTCACAACCCGGGGATCATTTTTCTTCAACCGCATCTGATGCGCGGCCATGCCGACGCCGACGAGGTCATCGGATTGCAGCATGTCCAGCGCTTCTTGTTTTGTCAGTCCCACGTCGTTCCTTTTCTCGCGGCTTCCTATTCTATCGGAGGAAGCACCCAAACTCTAATCTTGGCTCTAATGTTCCCGTTCGCAGGGGCTCGATATACCGCACCTACAATTTCGCCGAAAGCTGCGCCGCTTCTTTCGCCGGGGCAGCCCAGATAATGGGTCTGTTTCCTGGAATCAGAACCAATTTGTCGGCCTCCTCAAAATATCGTTCGAGACCGCGTCGATTGTCCTCGCCCAGCGAAAAATCGATGGTGTGCCGCAGATAGGATTCAAGTGCTGGTTGAGGCAAATCCAGTTCGCGCGACGCCTCCCGGCTGATGGCTGCGATCTGGCCTACACCGAATTTGCGGGAAGCAGCAAAATCCGCGAGCACTTCGTGCGTAACAGCCTCAGATCTTGCCGCCCAAAAGGCCATCACCGCAGGCAAACTCGTAAACTTGCGCCACTCTCCGACCACGTCGTACACATGGAAAATCTCGGCGCTCGTGATTCCAAGTGTTGCCGCCTGGCAAACGGCACGCCCTTGCGGGCTGACCGTGCTCTTTTTCTCGATGGCGATCGAAATCCTCAAAGCGGGATCCCCGATGAGTAGCGCAGCATCCGCCTTCTCCAGCATCAAGCGCAAGTCAGGCTCGGCTTCGTAGAATTCTGGATCAATCTTCCAGTGTTCCGAAGCCAGGATTCGTGTCAGCGCCTGTGTGCTGCGCGAACTGCAATCCAGAGCGATGCTCCTCACTTGCTCAATCGGTTTTTTTGCGACGATCAGCAGGCTGCGCACGCAATTTTGCGAAGCAATCGCCAAATCCGGCAGGACGACCAAGCCCGGTATGCGCTGATATTCGATGGCCGGAATGATGGCGATGTCAGCCGCGCCCGTGCGCAGGGCTTCCGCGCACTGCGACGGCACGGTGAACGACAAATCATACTTTCCGGCAAGCGGCCCGTTCGTAAAACCCCAAACGAGCGGCGCGGTATTCAAGTACTTCACGATAGAGATGCGAAGTTTTTGCACTTGGAGCTTCTCGCGATTTCAACCAAGTATAGCAGACTGGATTTTTCTCCGCGCCAGAGGTCTTTTGTTGTAAAACATTCCTTCCATTCGGAGGCTCTGAACATGCTGAAAGCTCCTCGGTACTTGCTTGCGTTTTGTTTTCTGTGTCTTTCCGCAATAGGAGCGGCCGCACATCCGGATGCCGCAAAGACGCCGACGATCACCGAAAAGACCGCTGGTATGGAGAAGCGGCCCGGTTACTTCAATCTTTATTGGGACGCCAAGCAGGGCAAGCTGTGGCTGGAAATCAAGAATTGGAACGAGGAGTTTCTTTACCAGAGCAGCCTCCCCGCGGGGATCGGCTCGAATGATATTGGGCTCGACCGCGGCCAACTCGGAAAAACGGCCATCGTCCGGTTCGAGCGCAGCGGCCCGAAGGTCCTGCTTATAGAAGAGAATCTCGAATACCGCGCCGTAACAAATGACCCCGATGAGCGCAAAGCGGTCCGGGACTCTTTTGCGGAATCGGCCCTTTGGGGTTTCACCGTGGCCGCCGAGGAAAATGGCGACGCGCTTGTTGACGCCACTGACTTTTTCCTGCGCGACGCGCACGGCATTCCCGAAACATTGCGCCGCGAAAAACAGGGGTCGTACAGGCTGGATCCCACGCGATGCTCCATCTACCTTCCCAGGACCAAGAGCTTTGAGTTGAACACCGAGGTCGAAGCCACGCTCACTTTCGCCGGCGACGAGCCGGGTCCCTGGGTGCGCGAAGTCACGCCCTCGCCGGAGTCCATCACCGTCCGCGAGCATCACTCGTTCGTACAGCTTCCACCGCCGGGCTACAAGCCGCGTGCCTATGATCCTCGCAGCAGTTTCTTTGGAATCGTCTACCTGGACTATGCCACGCCTGTAAGTGAGCCAATCGTGAAGCGCTTTATCGCGCGGCATCGCCTGGAAAAGAAAGATCCCACGGCGGCGCTGAGCGAGCCGGTACAACCCATCATCTATTACCTCGACCGTGGCGCTCCCGAGCCGATTCGTTCTGCATTGCTTGAAGGCGCGCGCTGGTGGAATCAGGCGTTTGAAGCCGCCGGCTACAAAGACGCTTTTCAGGTCAAGCTTATGCCCGAAGGTGCGGACCCGATGGATCTGCGATACAACGTGATTCAGTGGGTGCATCGTGCCACGCGCGGATGGTCCTACGGCGGAGGCGTCATCGACCCGCGCACCGGCGAAATCATCAAGGGCCACGTTACGCTCGGCTCCCTTCGCGTGCGGCAGGATTTTCTGATTGCCGAGGGCCTGCTGGCTCCTTATGGAGCCGGCAATTCCGGTTCGCCAGAAATGATGGAGATGTCGCTTGCACGGCTCCGCCAGCTTGCAGCGCATGAAGTTGGCCACACGCTGGGCCTGATGCACAACTATTCATCGAGCACGGTCAACCGCTCGTCCGTGATGGATTACCCTCCACCGTACGTAACGCTCAGCGCCGACGGCACGCCTGATGTCTCCGATGCTTACGCCAAGGGCATCGGCGCGTGGGACAAAGTTTCCATCACATGGGGTTACAGTGACTTCGCCCCCGGCACTGACGAGCACGCCGAGCTCGACAAAATCCTCAGGGATGCTTTCGGCCGCGGGCTTCGCTACCTCACGGACCAGGATGCGCGCCCACCCGGCTCTTCCAGCAGCCTGGCGCATCTTTGGGATAGCGGCTCGAATGCGGTGGACGAACTGAATCGCCTGATGAAGGTTCGCGCGGCGGCGTTGCACCGCTTTGGCGAAAACAACATTCGCGAAGGCGCCCCGCTCGCCACCATCGAAGACGCTCTGGCGCCCATCTATATGTTGCATCGGTATCAGGTGGAAGCAGCCAGTAAGCTGATCGGAGGAATGGACTATACATTCGCCCTGCGCGGCGATGGAGAAGTTCCCACGAAAATCGTCGCTCCCGCCGAACAGCGGCGCGCCCTCGCCGCCGTCCTCGGCACGCTCAAGCCCGAAACGCTAGCCCTGCCCGAATCGCTTCTAAAAATCATTCCGCCGCGGCCGCCAGAATATCCTCGCGGTCGCGAGCTTTTCAAGATTCACACCAGCCCTGCGTTTGACGCACTGGCTCCTGCGGAATCCGCGGCTCAACATACGCTGCAATTCCTATTCAATCCGGAGCGCGACGCGCGGCTCATTGAGTTTCATGCGCGAAGCGCAGAAAATCCCGGCCTTGAGGAAGTCTTTGACGCGGTGATCAACGCCACCTGGAAGTCTCCGCACCCCAAAGGCTACGACGGAGAAATTGCAAACACTGTCGACAACGTCGTGCTCTATGACTTGATGGCTCTCTCCGCAAACTCTCATGCCAGCGACGAAGTCCGGGCCGTTGCTTCGTACAAACTCCACGAGTTGAAGGATTGGCTCAGCGCATCCGCCAAGGCCTCGTCTGTCATCCCCGACAAAGCGCACGTCTTCTTTGCGGCGAGCCAAATTACTCTGTTTGAAAAGGATCCCAAGCAGCTCGATCTAACGCCGCCCGTCGAGCCGCCCGACGGCCCGCCGATCGGCAGCATGGGAAGGCTGGATTGTGACTGGGATTTTTAGCCGTCGAAGGGGCAGAACTTCTTAGTACGGCATGTCAATTGCGCGAAGAGATCTTCGCAGCATTTTTCACTTCAACGAACGCGATTCCGTTCACCCCGCTGCAGGCGAGCCACAAATTTCCCTCGGGCGTGTGCACCATGTTCCGCACTACGCCACCACCTGACGGGATGATCCAGGTTTGAAACTTTTCCGTCTTCGGATCAAACCGCACAACTGTATTCGGCCTTGTGTTCGATTCGCTGTACCACAGCATGTCGTCCACGGCGGTAATTCCGTACGGTCTCGAACGCGGCCCGCCGGGCGAAGCCCATTCGCTGACCTTGCCCGTCGCTGAATCGAGCCGGCCGAGGTAGCCGCGCGAATAGTCCGTGTACCAAATCGCGTCGTCGGGCGTAATCGCAACGCGACGCGGACGCGAATCCACATGCGGCAACACATATTCGTGGATACTCAGCGTATCCGGATCCAGGCTGGCCACTTTGTTGCTCCCGAATTCGACAAAGAACGGAATGCCTTTCGAATTCACGGCCATTCCGTAGGGATTCGACTTCGGCGTAGGCGAACTCACCACCTTCACCTCGCCCGTCTTTGGGTTCAGTCTCCCGACCATGTTCCCCCCTTGCACCGTAAAGTAAATGTTTCCATTCGGCGCAAAGATAAGTGTATGTGGATCGCGTGCCCTTGAATCCGGCATCGGATATTCCGTCACGTCTCCCGTCTTCGGATCCAGTTTTCCGATGTAGGCTTTGAAGTTCGCGGTGAACCAGATGTTCCCGTCCTTGTCTGGCAACAATCCATGCGGGCCCGAATCCGGTGTTTTCAGAGGATATTCCTTGAACTGGTCCGTCTCGGGATCGAATCGTCCCAGCACGTTGGCCATCTGCCCCGTGTACCACACCGATCCATCAGGCGCGTACGCCGGATCGTGCGGCCGCGATCCAGGCGTTGGCACTTGCCATTCCTTAATCGAAACCTCCACGCTTCCCGGTATCACCACCGCTTCGGGCGCCGGCTTCTCCGGAAAATACTTCGTCAAATACTCGATGACCGTCGCCATCTGTTCTTTGGGGACGGGCGCTCCCGCGTTCACCATCATGTGCACAACCGAATTCCATCCCTGCTGATTGTGTCCAGCATTGATCACTGTGGCGAGCGAGTGGCACGAAGCGCAGGCCTTTTGGACAGTCTCTTTCCCATTGTCATCGGGCAACTGCGGGGCCGCTTGAGACCAGCCACTGAGTGCGCAGCCGAGCGTAGTCGCGGCCGTCATAATTAACCGCACTGCGAGGGGACCGCTGGTCTTCCTCTTTTCGCCCCGATACACCGGCGCGACCCTGCCGCTCCGCTCGAAACTGCTTGTTTTGCGCATTGCGGACCTCCAACCAATTGATTTGATGGAGGTAACTTACGCCCGTCCGCGTCCCGACGCAATCCACGGCCCGCCCAATCGGCCCCCAAAATTTCTGCGCACCGAGCAGACCGTTTCCAGGTTCCTTCGTCTATACAGCCAGGGAGGGTTTGTCCATGAAATTGCGCTCGAGCACGTTTCTATTTGTAGTCGCCGGAATCGCTGGCTGTTTTGCCCTTTCTGCGTTGGCTGGGGCGCAGGATCCCCCAATTCCTCCAGCCCCGCCTGCTCCACCATCTTTCGAAGCACCGGTGCCGCCCGCGCCTCCGGTCGATTCGTCCGGCTTTGCAACACTTGAATCGCCGGCTGCTCCTGCAGCGCCCGCCGTTCCTGCTGTCCCGATAAGTCCCTCTGAGCCCCCGATGCCCCCAAGCTGGAGCCAACGTCATTCCATGAACGTCTCCGACGGTCACCACCATCCCATCACTAATTGCTCCGACTTAAACATTCGTTTTGACGATCGCGATGCCGTCATGAAATCCGAAGAACGCACTGTAACGAAAGCCGAAGCGCCGACGCTTCGCGTCCATCCACACAAGAATGGCGGAGTTCAGGTGGAAGGTTGGGACAAGGACGTTTATTCCGTCACGGCCTGCAAGGCAGCCGCGGATTACGATGGAAGCGCCGAACGAATTCTTTCGCAAATCAAGCTTTCGATTCAGGGCGGAGAGGTTTCCACGACGGGGCCCGACGAGGAGCACGATTGGACCGTCTACCTGCTTATACGCGCACCGAAATCTGCCGATATCGATTTGGAAACCGCCAATGGCCCGCTTTCTCTCTACGGCGTGGAAGGCAAACTGACGGCACATGCCGTCAACGGTCCCATCACCTTGCGCGATTTTTCTGGTGACGCGGATGTCCGGGCCACCAACGGCCCGATCAGCATTGAAGGCAGCAGCGGCAGCTTGCGCGTTCACACCGAGAACGGGCCAATTTCCATCAACCTGAAGGGCACAACTTGGAACGGCACTGGTCTCTCTGCCGACGCGAAAAATGGTCCATTGACTCTCTTCGTCCCGGCGGATTACAAGTCCAGCTTCAGCGTTGAGTCGCGCAATTACTCTCCTATGAGCTGCCGAGCCAGCATTTGCGAAAACGCTCGCAAGACCTGGGATGACAACGACCGCCGCATCGAGTTCGGCGCTTCTCCGGCGATGATTCGTCTTTCCACCGTGAACGGGCCGGTGTCCGTGCAGTCTCCGCGCGAGGACATGTAACTCCGCTGCCGTGTTCGTGGTAGGCCCGCTAGAGCGTTTCCATATAT
>Ga0335085_10000606_pt1 | contig 96757 bp, 88 predicted proteins | sample Lox_Sample_45_FD_206712 | JGI IMG/M metagenome (GOLD analysis project Ga0335085, IMG submission 206712) | Soil microbial communities from Loxahatchee National Wildlife Refuge, Florida, United States - Lox_Sample_4.5 | ecosystem: Environmental > Terrestrial > Soil > Wetlands | place: USA...
CTTACCATCGATGTAAAAGTTGCGGTGGTCGGCGGTTTTCATTTTTTGTCATCCTACGCGTTATGAGGATACCCCATCCGCCGCCAGCTGCTGCGGGTGAGCCTTCCCCAGAAAACGTTGATTGGGGTCTTGCCTTCCCAATCGCCGCGCCGGAATGGCTGTCGCCGCATCTTGTGACTGTTCGGGGTAACACAGCAGGTGCGTGAAAGAACACCGCATTAGAACACAATCCGAAATGGGCTATGATTTGGAAATCCGGGTATGGATCTGAAGCGTTTTGTGGCGACCAATCGTCGACTCGGGCCTCTTGGGAAGGTTGCCGCATCGATCATCCTCTGTGCCGTGCCAAGCCTAGTCGGATGCCATCCTGACCAAACACAAGCCCAGAATGAACCGAAAAATGTTCCTGAAGTACGAGAGGAGAAAAAGAAGGACGCGAATTTCCCTGCTTGTCCTGGCCAGATAACAAAGAGATCGAACAAGCATCAGGTGACGCTGACCTGGAATCCTAGCCTAACTCCCAATCACTCCAAGGAAGTGCGCTACTGTCTTTACCGGTCTCGAGGCCGTGTTAAGAGAATAAAGGGGGAGTTGACGGTCGACAAAGCTCCATGCACGAACTGCGAATTGGTTACCGAGATTCCTGTACCCGCGACGAAATTTACCGATCTTAAGGTCGACAATGAGTCAAGCTACTGCTACGTTGCCGTTGCTATTGAGGATGGAGGTAAGAAGTTCAGTGAATTTTCGAATCAGGCAGAGGCTGACATTCCGAAAGCCGACGAACCTGGCTCGAATAAAATCTCCCACGGAACGCTTTGCGACGAAGCCAAGCGAAACAAACTTCATCGCTGAAGGCTGGTCGCACGACAGTGGCATTGACTGCCAACTTTGACTGTCGTAACGTACCCGTTGCTGCAACCCAGAGGAAAAGGATAATTAATGACGGTCGCCGGCAACACCACGAAAACATGGACGTATTTTGAGGATCGATGGCAAGAGGGTAACGTTCCGATCATGGGCCCGCGTACGCACGCCGCTTGGCTGTGCTCTGTTGTGTTCGACGGTGCGAGGGCCTTTGAGGGAGTCACACCCGACCTAGAACTACACTGTGCGCGTGTGAACGAGTCGGCAAAGAAAATGTTCCTGAAACCGGTCGTTTCCACCGAGACCTGGGTCAATCTCGCCCGAGAGGGAGTTGCTCGATTTGAAAAGGGTGCAGCGCTTTACATTCGTCCAATGTACTGGGGCGAGAAAGAAGGGCCATGGGTGCAAGCACACGATCCGGAATCCACGCGGTGGTGTCTTTGCATTTACGAAGCGCCGATGCGTCAACCGAAAGGGTTCTCGATAACTCTATCGCCGTATCGTCGCCCGACGCTCGAGACGATGCCTGTGGATGCCAAAGCCGGATGCCTCTATCCCAATAACGCGCGTGCGCTATTCCACGCCCATGCTCGGGGCTTCGATAACGCGGTCGTGTGCGACCTGCTAGGCAACGTGGCGGAACTGGCGACCTCGAACATTTTTATGGCCAAGGGAGGTGTCGTTTACACTCCGATCGCAAATGGAACTTTTTTGGCCGGCATTACCCGTCAACGGGTTATTGGGTTGCTGCGCGATGCGGGTGTAACGGTGATTGAAAAGATTTTGACCTATCAGGAACTGGAGTTGGCGGACGAAATCTTTTCGACCGGCAACTATTCCAAGGTCGTCCCGATAAATCGGATCGATGGCAACTTCCTGCATCCCGGCCCGATTTATACGAAAGCCCGCGAACTGTACTGGTCGTTCGCTCACTCATGACGCGCGCGGTTGTTTCAGAGTCGGCAAACCACGCTGCCAGCGGCCCCTTCGCGCAATCTTTCAAACTAGCCATTCTCGTGGCGGCATCCATTGTTCTCTGGTGGCAACCTCTTTCCGCCACCGCGAGACTCGCGGTCAGTAGCGATGCGCACACGTATATTCTGTTGGTCTTACCTCTCAGCGCCGCTCTGATTTATTGTGAGCGCAAGAGAGTTCCTTCCATGGTGTCCCGGACCGGAGGACTGGGATGGATGGCCTTGACCGCCGCGCTCTTGCTCCGCGTCTTTACGGTTCTGGGGACTTTTAGCGAAAATCCAGATGCGGTTTTGTCGTTAAGCATGTTCGCGCTAGTCCTCTGGTGGATCGGCAGCGTGCTCGTCTGTTGCGGTCTGGGAACCTTTCGGGCTCTTTTGTTTCCGCTGTGTTTTCTCTTTCTGCTGGTTCCTGCGCCGCATGGAGCGGTGGCGTGGATTACACAGACGCTTCAATATCAGTCCGCCCTCGCTACAGAATTGTTGTTCCGTATCGCTCGGGTTCCCGTTGCGAGAGACGGTGTAATTCTGTCGATTCCGGGTCTAGATATAGAGGTGGCGACCCAATGTAGCAGCATTCGGTCCAGCACGATGCTCATCGTAATCACGCTTTTGCTGGCTCATCTTTTTCTTCACTCAAGCTGGCGAAAAGTTCTGCTGGTGGCCGCGTCAATACCATTCGCGGTTGCTAAGAATGCGGTGCGCATCTTCACGATCGCCGAATTGGGTACGCGCGTGGATGCCGCCTATCTGGACGGGAAGTTACATCACAGGGGAGGGATTCTCTTTCTTGCGATCGGCGTACTGATGGTCATCGTTCTGCTCTGGATCCTGCGGCGGGGCGACGTCCGAAGAACTAGAATCTCAGGCCCAGTAGTCGATGGCTGCCCAGTTTCTCAGAAATAAAAAAGCCCGCCTCTTAAAAAGGGGAGGGCAATCGAGCTTTGCGTCAGACTACGAATTCGTTGACTTGTTGAATCGAGAGCGAACTGCGATCGCGCCCAAACATGTTGCACCGGCTGCAAGCAGATAATTAAGAGTAGAACCACCGTCAGGGACCTGGCGGCACTTTTCACGGATACCGCAACCCTTTGGAGGCTTTGCAACTGAAAATACCGGAAACAACAGAACCAGAGCCCCAAGCAACAGCCATTTCTTTGGTTGATTGACAGTCATTATCACTTCACTCCCTCATTACAGACTTATGACCCATCTTGGGGGAGAATCCACATTCAGGGGGTAGAAATCTGCCAGACCGTTCGCCGATATAAAGACGGTCTAACCAACACCTATTGAAGAGCTTTTTTAGGTCCGTGTCAAGATGTGACTTTTTGCAACATGTTGCAACGCGCTGCATACCGGTTGGCCTCGCTAGGTTATGGCGGATACTCCCGTGTGAAGCTAGCGGCGTTTGCTCTCTGGGTGGGCGGACAGTGCCTTCTGCAGTTGGCTTTCGGAAATACTGCTCAACTCACCCAGCGAGATTCTTGTGAGCACAGGCGAACTGAGAGAGGGGATCTCCGACAGCGAGCGCTGAACGCTGGAACCTGCCGGCTGGGATGCGAGAAAAGTCTTCGCCCTCTTCTGCCGCGATAGCCCTGAAGACAACCACAATGCACACTCAGCAAAGAATGGGAGAGGGTCTGTGAGACGGAAAGTGGCCAAGGTGAGTTTGGCGGTGACAGCGGCATTCAGCAATCGCTTGATCTCAGCCATCCGATTGCGCGATTTCGTAATTGCAACCACGTCCGTAATCTCACGAATCCATGCCGCTTTTTTCCGTGTCGCGACCGGAGCTGCGGGCAGCCCGACCGCCTGCTGCCAAAGCAGATAAGGGAAATCGATCCCGGCCGCTTTGCCTAGACCGTGCCAGCCCCATGGCCTGAGATTGACGTCAAGAATCTTGTACTTCCCGTCCCGCGGATCAAACTTGAATTCCACTTCAGCCATTCCGTCGAGACCGATGCTTTCTAGGAAACGTCGCCCAGCCTCTTCGACGACAGGCTGCGTCGTAGTCTCGACAAACGTGCTGGCATTGCCGAATTCAACCGGGTACTGCCTGCTGCGCTTCGCCACGAGCGAAGCATAGACTTCCCCATCCTGGCAGACCGCACAATACGAAAACTGGTGATCTCCGCCTCCGGGGATTCGCTCCTGTATGAGAATCTCACTTGCGGGAATATATCGACTCATACGAGCGAAAGCCTCGTCGAGTTGCTCCGCGCCGTCCACCGGCAAAGCTTTGATGTTCGTCTGCGGAAAGAAATGATGATTGACGGCGGGTTTCAGAATTGCCGGATAAGGAATGCTTCCCGCTTGGATATCGGCCAGCGTGTTGCCGACCGAGGTCCACGGAGCGGCAATCCCCAATTCCTTAGCTCGGCTATACGTCAGGCGCTTATCTAACGCAAATCGAGTGACCTCTGCAGGCGGCGTGGTGATGCGGAACATTGAGCTCAGCGCATCACGACTTTCCGACAGAGCTTCGACGCATTCGTCGAGCACTGGAAATACAACCCACCCGTCGAGGTGATGTTTGCGGCCCTCCGCTAGCAGCACCTCAACAATCGCTTCTTTGGTTTCCACAAACCGCGTCGTGTATCGAGAGAACTGTGCAATCGACTTAGAACGGTCGGTGTCGAACACCCAGGTCGGAATGCCGTGTGCACCCAGGCTTCTCGCAATTCCCAACCCGACAAAGTTTCCACCTAGAACAATTGCCCCTGGCCGATTCTTATCAGTACGCATTAGCCCCATTTCTTTCTCTGATTACGCTTGTCAGTTGCTGGAACGATTTTTCCCTGCGATACCCGCTGCAAGACGCGGTCCAGCGTTCGAGGTTCCCGTGACAAAGCGCAATGTGGGCCCCAGGGTTTTCTCTCCGACCACTCCTGCCATGTAGAGTCCTTTGACGGAGGTTTGAAGGTTCATGTCCAGCACGGGATACCCGTCTGGCGTTTTCTGAATCTGTCGGCTCAACGAACGATCCAGAATGGAGTAGCGGGAGATATCAATTTTGTACCCGGTCGCGAGCACAACGAAGTCCACGTGGTCGCTCGAGCCGTTACTCAGTTCGAGCATCAATCCCTTAGCATTCATGGAGGCGCGGGTTACGCTCACGCTCGTTTTCACTTGGACGTCTTTCAGTCTCGGCTCCAACCAGTAGGCGCCAATCGGCCGGGCGCAAGCCTTCAACAGCTGCTCCTGTACCTCAGGGTTCTGCCGGCGGAATAATTCGGGATGCGCCATTTTTCTCGCAGTTCGGATATCGCCCAAATCCGTTGGAGGAAACACCTTGTAAGAAAAGCCGAGCAGCGGACCGGAAGTCAGCTTCCTGAAAAGGTGTTTGCGCCAGGCAAATGGTCGGTAGATTAGCGCCGGATCGCGGGTCAGGATCTGAACCTTCGCGCCGCTCTCGTGGAGCAGCGCTGCAGATTCGAGCGCACTTTGACCTCGTCCAATCACCGCGACTCGCTTTCCCTTGAATCGAGAAAAACTACTCAGCTCCGAAGAGTGGGCAGCTAACTCTTTCGGGATATCACGAAACTGTTCCGGGCGGCGGGAAAAGAACCCGATGCCGAGGGCCAGGACGACCGACTTGGCTTGCATCCTTTCGCCGTCATCGAGGGTTAATTCAAAAAAAGTGCCGTCGTGCGAAACGTTGCGGACCTGACGGGTATCGAGATTTGGAACAACCTGTTTCTGAAACCATTCGCCATACGCGATGAAGTCCTCAATCGGCACTGGGTCGGCAATCTTCCGGCCGATAGTCTTTTCGTACGCAAAAATGGAGAGATGCTGTTGCGGCGCCGCGATATTGGACGCTTCATTCTTTGAGCGGAGGAGCATTCCACCCGGCATACTGTTCTTCCAAAATGACATGGGCTGCCCAAAAACATAGGGATCTACTCCAGCATGCTTTAGATGGGCTGCCGTGCTCAGCCCGTAGGGGCCCGCGCCGATGATGACAACTTCTTTGGTGAGTGGAGTTCGTTCGACAGGTGTACAGGGGTCGGCCAACAAGGTCGATATGGACAAGGCTCTCCTCGCTTATGAAATACAAATTTTGGGGAGGAACTAAGGGGGACTTGGATCCGGTTTCGGACCCGGGGAGGAGTTTTTATAATGCGATAGTTCGCCGCCGCTGTCAAGATGATATTTCGCGCGCGATACAAATTAAGTCATTTGTTATCTGAAAGATACAGCGGGGGTCAATTTCTCCTAGCCAAGCTGGCTACTCGTGTCGGAACGGGTTCAAACCGTGATTTTGATTTGGGAACCCGCAAGTTCCAGGCGATGTTGTACCTCATTATCGAAGGATAGGGTCCGTTGATTCATGCGATGTTTTTCTGCTAAATCCTTCACCACCTGACATGCGCTGACAGCCACCCAGTTTAAGCCTTAGAGCGGATCGCAGGTACGGGTTATCGGTTATCGACCGATTTCGAAACGGGCCTTTCGTGAGACCAGCAAAAAACCTTTAGATGCTGCATCGCTCGACAGATTATTCAAAATCTTGCGGCCGGTGGGATCTTGCGACTTGAGTGCGATCTCGCCTAGCGCAAAACGCGCATCGAACGCCAACGGGACGTTCCCTTGCCGCTCTGCCATTTTTAAAATGTTTCTCAGCTCCGTTTCTGCTGCCGTCCGATTGCCAGTGAGACCCTCAATGCGAGCAGCAACTAAGCGAACACCCTGGCTACTACCAGTCTGGTCATGCGCACATAGCGCTTTCGCTTGTTCTGCCTTCTGCCGCGCGCTCGCAATGTTTCCTGATTCCAGTTCTGCCTTGGCATAAATTCCCATGGCCCAACCTTCATCGGCGCTGTTTCTTTGAGAATGAAAGTAACCGATAACTTTCGCTAGAAGTGCCTCTGACTCACTTGTCCGTCCCTGTTCGATTTCTGTTTCTGCTAGGGACATCTGAACGTATGGCAGGAACCCTTTCTCGTCATTCAAAGCAAGTATGTTTAGGGACTCCTCGTATTTTTGCTGAGCGCCTACAAGATTGTTCTCACTCGCTAGGATCCCGCCCCAATGTGCCAACGCTTGAGCAGTTCCTCTTTTCGCCCCAGTCTTGTCCAATATTGTGTCGGCCTGAGCCATCAGCTGCTTGGCGGTGACCAGATCTCCTCGCGTGCTGTATAGTTCAACCAGATTATTTAGCGCGTTGGTTTCCAGATTGAGATTGCCGCTCTCTTTCGCGATCGCCAACACCTGTTCGTTTTTCCGTGTCGCTCCTGACAGATCTCCTTTGTATTGCAAGATTTCTGCGAGCTTACTGGTCACGTCAGCAATTAGGGACTCATCATCCAATTCCTGGTCGATTACCAGAGCCTGGTCATACCAAACTTGTGCCTCATCAAGGCGATCCTGAGCTTCGGCGCCCCATCCTAACTGGCTCAGCACGATGGCCTCCCCGCGTTTGTCCCCAATTCTCCGGAACTCTTCCAAGGATTCCTTCTGACTTTTCATGCCCTCCGCATAATTTGCTTCGTCGTTCAGGACAGCCCCGAGGTTGGCATTCATTTTTGCAACATCGTCCCGGTCCCCCGCTTCTGCAAAAATGCGAAGAGCCTTCTCGTCCAGTTCCACCGCCTCCTTCTTCTGACCAAGATAGTTCAGGGCAGCACCGCGACGCATGAGCGCCAGAGCCTCGGTTAGCCGTCCTCCCGCGAATTCAGCCTTGGTTTCCGCCGCATTTGCGAGGATTACGCTTTGCTTGTAGTCACCGGACGCGAATGCAGCGTTCGCAGATAGCAGATCAATTCGTGGATCATTCGCAGCCGGGGCTGGAAGCCCTTTTAAGGCGTCCACGATAGATCGTGCGTTCGTGAATTGTCCCCCGCGCACCATTGCTGCCAGAAGGCGCAGTCCATATTCTAGGTTGTCCGGGTGAGCGCTAAACAGGGACTCGTATGTGGCCACCGCCTTTCCTTGATCGTGGCTTACCTCGTAAAACTGTGCCTCGATCCAGCACCGATTCTCGTCATCAAGACTCGCCGATAGTTCGACCGCCTTCTTGGCAGAATCTCGCGCCTTGGTGTCGTACCCTAGATTTGTCCAGGCAGCAGCGAGCGCCGAATGAGCCAATGCGAATGTCGGCTCCTTTTCCACCGCCATTTCAAAAAAATCGCGCGCACCGAGCGAGTCAAACGCTCTTAATTTCTGAAGCCCTTCGGCATAGTACCGCGCCGCCTCCAGGTTCTTCGGCAGCGCGGCACGGCTTTGTGTCTGCTGCTCTGCACTCGGCGCATTGACCTTTAGCTTTTCCCTTAGGTCCGTACCCGTCTTCACCAACAATCCGTTTAGGTCCGCTTCGTTGCCGTTTTCGATGATGGAATCGACGGTCTCACCGGACTGCGCGTCCTGTAAGCGCGCATCAACGCGGATTTCTCCACTCGTCTGGTCTCCAAGGTCAAGGAATGAGCCCTGGATGACATAATCCGCAGCGATATTCTTGCGAATTTGACGGAGTGTTCCTACCGCGTAGCTGTCTGAGTCCGGCAGCGACAAATCAATCTTCATTCTCGCGACAGACTCGCCTGAGATCAGGCGTAACTGACTCCCTTGTGACAGCTCGGAATTCAAACCTTCGGTCAAAGCCTCGGATAGCCAGTCTTTTTGGGAGCGCCGAGAAATATTGCGGAAACCGAGAACCGCGACTGCTGGTCTCATCCTAACGGGCGATGGAGCTGAGACTGCAGTTGGAGGAGATGCGCGACTGGCTCTGACATTTCGAACACGTTGGACGTAGATGGTGGCTCCGGTCGTGACTATTAGCAGTCCGATCAACGACACAATGAGTGCCCTTTGAGACACTCTTACAGATTGTGCGGATGGCTTCGTCCCGGATAGCGCCTGCGCGATCTCGCCAACATCTGTGAAGCGCTTAGAGGGATCCCGCTCCAGACAGCGCAGAATCACGGATTCCCACACCGTGCTCAGGTCGGGCTTGAACTTGTGCGGAGGAATTGGGGTCTCCGTCAACCGCTTCAATGCTGCTGACAGCGGAGTGTCGCCACGGAACGGCTTCGCTCCAGTGACCATCTCATAGATGACTAGGCCAAACGCGTATATGTCGGATGCAGTTTCCGCAAGTCGGCCCTCAAGCTGCTCAGGGGACATGTAGGCCGGAGTCCCCAAAACGCCCTCACCGGTGGAAATAGAAGCACTCTTGTCAGTCGTCAGCGGCCGGTGAGCCAGTCCGAAGTCCGTAACCACGGCGCGCCACTTCGGTGCTGAGCCATACATCAGCACCACATTTCCCGGCTTGAAATCGCGATGCACAATGCCTACTGCGTGTGCTGCAGCCAAAGCCGAAGCCATCTGCTGTAACAATGGCAGCGCGTCACTGAGGTTGAACGGCCCGTCGGCTTTCAACTGCTGCTCCAGGGTTTTCCCATACAGCAGTTCCATGCTGATGAAAACTATCTCCTCTTGCATGTCGCCCTGTTCGTGTTTGTGGCGGAACAGATCAAAGATCCGACAAACGTTCGGATGGGTAACTTTTCTTGCCAGGTGGACTTCACGCCGGAATCGCACCAGCGCGTTCGGTTGGGCTAGGATTTCCGGTCTGATGACCTTGACTGCCACCCTCTCACGTAATTCTTGATCTTCCGCCTCATAAACTTCCCCCATCCCCCCAGCGGCAATGAAGCGGACAATACGGAACCGCCCCGCCAGCAGCTGACCCTGGAGAAGTCTCTGCGTCGGGATCTCCGTCTCAACTGGGAAATCGTCCAAGGCCGGCGTGGAGAGGAATCCTCCTGCCTGCTCGTACTCGGCGAGCAGCCGTTCGACCTCAAACCGAATCTCGGCATCTGGGCACTTGTCGCGGAGGAAGTCCGACCGAACACTGGAGTCCTTCTCTAGCGCCTCTTGGAATATGGCCTTAACTTTCTCCCAGTTTTGTGGTTGTGTTGCCATGGTTTTGTTTCAAGTCTCCATGGAGCCAAGCTTTGGCCATGCTCCATTCTCGCTTCACGGTCTTCGGCGATATACCCAAGACGGCTGCAGTCTCCTCGACCGTTAGTCCTCCAAAAAAGCGCAACTCGACGATTCTGCCTTGGCGCGGATCGAGCTTGGTCAGCCTCTGGAGGGATTCGTCGATTCTTAAGTACTCCGGCGATTTCTCGGGAGAAAACACCAGCGCATCTTCCAAGGGCACAAGTTGTTGTCCCTCGCCACGCTTTTCTCTGCAATGCCCACGCGCATAGTCGATCAGAATCTGGCGCATCACCTGTGCAGCGATACCAAAGAAGTGTGCACGGTTTTGCCACTCAACGGGCGGATTCTGAACAAGCTTGACATATGCTTCATGCACCAAAGCTGTAGCCTGAAGAGTGTGGCTTGTCCGCTCGCGGTTCATATAGCGACCTGCCAACAGCCGCAATTCTCTGTAAACGAGAGGTACGAGTTTAGAGATTGCTTGCTGGTCGCCCCTGGCCACTTCTCCTAAAAGGACGGTTACATCCTCGCCTGACGTCTCCATCGAGGCCTACCCTCCTATCGAGGAATCCCTGCAATTGGCTGGCTATTCTATGTCATTTCAGGCCAGAGATACAGCCATAGTTGATCCGTTGCTGAGCCACTCCTAGCCTGTCTCTGGACCAATAACGCGTGCAATCCCGCTACTCGCCCTTCGAGCGTAGGAGATCGAGTCCAAACCTAGCAGGAAAAGGATGACCCGGAATTCCAAGCCACATCGCATTAGGAGGTGAAGGCAGTCAAAAATAAAGACGCCTTAAAGAAAAGGAGATGAGTCATGAAGAAGATGATGCTGTTCGCATTGCTCGCAGCGGCAACCTTGGTTAGCATTCCGAAAGCGTCAGCGCAAGTGATTGCCCGCTGCAACGTGAACGGTGTGATTTATCCAGAGGATTCCAACAATAATCTTTGGGCGGTTAACGGCTTCGGTCAGTGGTTTGTTATTGGACAGGTCGTTGGGCCGGCCTTTGGTTACACAACTGCCGTTCGAACGGATGGCGTGACGTTCCAGGCGTACTGCCAATAAAGGAGAACGCTGAGATGCCAAGAGCTAGAACACTGAGTTCGCTGTTCAAGCTTGTTCAGGGGCTGAGCTTCTAATGAAGGCCACTCAGCCTCTTTCTGCTTCTCAAGTGTTTTTGCGCCAGTCGAACTGGTAGATGGAACATTATGTCGTTATCAGTCACCAGCATAGACTGGACCGGTACTAGGATGACCGAGGAGGGTGATTCTATTTTGGGACGCATAAGCCGCCTGCAATTGCAGGCAGAAGTGACCGCTTTAGAACTGTCGAAACATGCGAGGCGCAGCCTGCCTGCGGGGGCTTAGGACTTTGGGGAGTGAAGCTGCCCTTTCCAACTTTGGCCGCAGAAAACCCAGACCCCCCCGGTAGGAAATCACAGGTAGAAAACTGCACCAGAATTCTGCCGATGGTGCTAAGTGATTGATGAGCGACCCGACACATAGGTAATCGTTGAAATAGCCTACGACTTGGTCGGCGTCACTCATGTGAAATGGATTATATGGGCCGCGGCCGTCAAGGGCGTCAAGATCAGTAAATATCCGTCGACCCTAAACGAATGAGTGCTGTACTGAATGGTCGAAGTAAATTCCCAGAGCTTGCCCGCTGGTATTTATTCCTGACCTTCTAGTGTAGGACGCTCCGGGATACTCAATGTTTCTAAAAACCCTCCCTTGGTACAAAAATCCGATAGTTGAACACTTTTGCCTCGGTGACGGTGTGCATCTGTGCGAACCCAGAGCCTTTAAGGTGTGCATCTGTGCGAAGCAGGTGCTTGCAGCCAACACTAGCAACCAGCCTCTTAACAAGAACCTAATTCTCTTCATGGGGCGTCCTCTCAACTTAGTGAGTTTGCACTTGCAATTTCCTCGGGGTACCTGCTTTATGCGAGAGCCGCCTGGCCGTACCGGACTGATGACGGTCTAGCTACGCTGGGGATGGCGCCCAGCAATGTGAACCTTTTCGCCTCGGTTCGACAGTGGCGTCCAGCGCCAATGCTGGCCGCCGCGCACAATTCGTGTCGTACATCTGTTTTTCAGCGAACAGGTTCTTCTCGAGGCAGAAATGTGAGAACGAACTTTGCCCTTTCTTCGTGATAATTCGCCAACCCCCGGTTGAGCGCAAGAGTGTCTGGGAAATCTGAGCCAACCAGGGCAACTGGCACCTTCAGGCGGAGTCATCCTCCTCTAGGTTCACGCGTGCACGCGTGCGATTCGCGAGTATTCTCTGGTGAGACCTTGAGCAATCTTGCTGCAGTCCAGGTCTGTTAGCGCCTTAGCGCGCAGCTTTTCCCCTAAGCCTTTCAAGTCTCGGCCACCGTTTTCGATCTCAATGACTGCGTCGGCAATGGACTTCGCAGATCCGTCGATGTAAATCCCAATCTCTCCCAGGTATTCGGGAATATCGACGGCACCTGTGGCAATTACCGGCGTGGCATTGACCATGGCTGAGGTCAAAGGATGCCGAGCAGATCCGCCGGTGAATGGGATGATGCAGGCCTTGCTGTGTTGATAAACATTCGCCAGCTCGTCTGCAGAGTAGAAGTCTTGCCATTGGATCATGTCGGCGACATTCTTTTGGACCGCCAGCCGTTTGGCTTCTTCCAGGCCGTTGCAACCATAGCCGACGTAAATCACGAGCGGGATCCTAACCCCTCTAGTTTTTAGGATCACTAGAGCGTCCAACAGCTCCGCGTACCCTTTCCCGCGCGAAATATTGTGCCCGCCGAAATAGATGTACTGCTTGCGATCCGCAGCTACGAGTTCGGGAATCCGCGCGCCATAGCGAATAACTCTGATTTTGTCTGCAGATGCTCCCAGAGCCACGAGTTGCTGCTTCATGTTCTCGCTATACGCCAGGACCTCGGCGCATTTGTTGTACAAGTGATTGAACCTTTTATGCCGTAACTGAAAAGGATCGATCTCGTGTACCGTCACGACAACTTTCTTCCCGGAACGATTGGCCAGGGAAATCAAAATGAAAAGTGGAATGCAGCCGAAGGCCTCCAACACCTGGTCGAAATGAATCACATCGGCGTGGCGAGACCGCTTGTAGTAGAGAAACCCACGTGCTGTTGCTGAAATAAGATCGAGCCGTAAGATCTTCACCGCCCAATACTTCAACAAACCATGTTTCTTGCCAGGCGTCCTTGGAGCATGCGGAATCGCTATACGCGAGCACTGCTCGTTGATCAGTTCTTCTTTCGCCATCGAGAACCTCTGGGCGGACGAGAAACACCTGCAATTTGAGGTAATCACGTCGACGGCCATTCCAGCACCGCGAAGGGAATCCACCAGATTGCTGCAATTGTGGGAGTACATGTCATTCTTATACCAACAGCCGATATAGGCCAAACGAACGGGATTATCGTGCTCTGTTTGATTCGCCATCGTCGTCACCTCGAGTGCGGAATGCAAAGCTGTTACATGCGGCTGTAAATCAAGTCTCCAAGAAACGCGGTCGCTTGGGGCGGCAGATGCCGCCAGAGTTTGCGAGCGGGCCGAACCAACTTCCCAGAACCCTCGGATTGCCGCCGCGTCAAAGCGGGCGAATAGTAGCGGAACTGAGGCTTTGGCGTTCCACCCCACTTCGTCTTGAATTGAGCAAGTGCTTCGTGTTCTTCGGCAACTTCTCCGAAGTCATACCAACGAAAGCCGTTCCGGCACGCGTCTCGGATAGCCTCGATCTGCAGGAGATCATGCGGATGAAGGCTCCAGTTTTCAGGGGCGCACCCTGTGAATGCATAGAAAACCGTCTGGCCGAACTGCAGCAGGATCGAACCAGCGATCATTCTTTTTCGATTAGATTCGTTCTGTTCGGCAAGCAAAAGCCGCATTTTGCCCGTTGGCCTGAGCAATGACCAGAGGCTCTGGAATAAGCGGTAGGGTCTGGGAGGCACTGCATTGTGACGCATCGTCAGAAGATAGAGCTGGTACCAATCGGCAAGTTCCTGCTCGGCTTCCGCCTCACAAACCTGCAGGTCCAGCTTTCTGGCTTTATTTACCGCCCAATTCACTCGATGCTGCTCTTTTGCATTTCCAAATCGCAGTCGTCGGCATCCTTCGCATGAAATGCATTCTCTTGGCAGCCGCAGATTTTCCCAGAAGTCCTGCCATTCCTTTCCCTCTGTTGCTGATGGGAGTTCGAATACGAAGGTAGGCCTCCAAGGAACACAACAAAGTCCTTCGAAAGACTCATGCAGGTTGGGTATCTGACTCTTGATTTCCAACTGGACACCCGACTCAGAACGAACCATTTCGATCGCGTATTCAACGATTGCCTTCTCCGACTCTGCATTCAGAGCCAACGGGCCCGCGCATGGAGTCCTGGGCAATGAAGAAAGGCGACGCCCACCTTCAACAGGACCAAACCTAACCGGAAGCCCCTTTGTATGAAGTAATGGAAGCACCGCGGTGATCTGCCCGGTTTCATTCTCGCAAGCCAGGGTTAGGCAACTCTGTCGATACTCGCTTTCCAGGGCCAGGAGCCATCCAGGGTGGTGGTAAATCAATGCATTGGGATGGGCAGAGACAAATCTCTCCCACCGGGAATCGCTCCGAACGTCCATTTGAAAGACCCGAAGAGCTTTGCGGCAGGACGGCAACACCTCTATGTCGGCGAAAATCAATGCGGGACACCTCAATGGCTGATCGCAAGATTCCAGATTCTCGCGTTAGGGGGGTGGGAGAAACGGAGGGTCGCGGGGGAACGACCTTGGCTTGCGAAGATACAAGCAGGATTGGGATTTTGATGTGATTCCAGTCACTTAGACGGGTGTTGCCCGTCACCCCGCATCTGGAAAACTCTGGCAGCGTCTCGGGCATCGCGAATGTCGATCGCTTAGCTCTAGAGGTAATCAAGAAATCGCCTTGAGACTTGCGGATACCCGTGCCAATCCTGCATTGTTTCGATAGGGCTCGTGCTCGCGGCTTGACGACCAGTAATACCAACTCGACTCCCGGTTCCCGGCAGTTCAGCGTCATCATTCCGGCTCACAATGACTGGAATTCACTGAGTGGCTGCCTGCGATCACTCGCGGAACAGACGGATGGTCTCAAGTTCGAGGTCATCGTCGTCGATGACGGCAGCGGAGAACCAGCGCCTGAGTTCATTCGCGAGTGGAAGAATCTCTATCCTTTGTTGATCATTCGACAGGAAGAAAATGCAGGGATAGCCGCTGCCCGAAATCGCGGCATTCTGGAGGCCAATGGTGAGATCCTGGTGTTCACGGATGCAGACTGTCGATTCCAGCCGAATTGTCTTTCGGCACTCCATGCGACGATTACTGCTTTCCCGCAGCACGGCTGCTTTCAGCTCCACATAATTGGCGATTGTTCGAATACGGTTGGCCGGGCAGAGGAATTGCGGCTGACCGCTATACAGAATGAGACTCTACTGTCCGATGGGCGGATTCGGTACCTGAATACATCGGGATTCGCGATCCGAAAATCGCGTCTCGGCCGCGATCTGGTACTCTTTGATCCGGCGGCACTCAGGGCCGAAGACACGCTCTTGCTGGCCAACCTCGTAAAGCGCGGCGAATTACCATTCTTTGCCGGCAATTGCATAGTTCAGCATTCCATTTCCCTGTCTTTTTGGGCATGCCTTCTCAAAGATGTTCGCAAAGGAAGACTCGAAGGCCGAACGTCAGAACTGATCCAACGCACCGGAGTGCGATTGAGTATGCAAAACAAAGGGCGCCTCCGGATGTTGGTATCTACTTGGAAACTGGCTCGCAATCGATCGATAGGCAGGGCAGCCTGGGGCGTACTCATCGCTCGGCAGTTTGTTGAAAGAACGGTTACTACCGTTTGCCGGTATGTTCCTGTGTGATAAGGGCATCCTTCCCTCCCGCGGAGCTATTGAATAAAACGTCGAAGTATAAGATAATACGAGGGAAGTCCCTCCACCCGCACGGCGCAATTCCCCGTAGATGCTCGGAATCGGTTACGGAGTACATTTTGGCCACTTCCCATCTGGCAGAACCACAGTTCGAACAGTCGTATCGTACGAGTGTTCCCGATCGCCCGAACGACGATTTGACCACGAACCTCTTGATGATTTGGCAGCAGGTTCTCGGAGTTGATTCTGTCGATGTCGATCAGAATTTCTTCGATCTCGGTGGCGAATCTTCGCTCGCAGTTCAGATGTTTGCACAGGTGGAAGAAGCTTTTGGAGTCAAGCTGCCTCTCGCTACCCTGTATGAAGCGCCGACAGTCGCGGAACTGTCTGCGATACTCCGCGACGAAGTCCCATACGTCGGCTGGTCGCCTCTGGTCCCGATTCAGACTTCTGGATCAAGGCCGCCTTTCTTCTGCATGCACGGCGCAGGCGGCAATGTTTTGACCTACCGAGAGCTGTCCAAGCACCTCGGTAGCGATCAGCCATTCTATGGACTACAGTGTCCAGGTTTGGATGGCAAATGCCCTCCTTTAGCAAAGATAGAGGACATGGCACGTCTTTACGTCAAGGAGATCCGGAAAGTACAGCCCAACGGACCATATTTTTTGGGTGGCTACTGCATGGGAGGCACCATCGCATATGAGGTAGCTCAACAGCTGAGTCAGGCTGGCGAGACTGTCGCGCTGTTGGCCCTTTTCGACACAATGAACTGGCACAAGATTCCGCTCAATATTTGGACGAAGGGATCTCATACATTACAGCAGTGGTATTTTCATCTTGCAGCGTTTCTTTGCCTGAATTCATCGGGGCGAAAGAAATTTCTGCGGGAGAAGTGGGCAGTTCTCCGCAATCGAATTCCCGTTTGGCGTGGAACAATCCTTTCATGGTTTGGGAAGCAACCAGCGCCATCTGCAACAGACGATCTTTTACTCGCAACAATCTGGAAGACCAACGATCGCGCCTCCTGGACCTATCTTCCGAAGCCTTACGTGGGCAGGATCACAGACATTCGTCCTGAGAAGCAGTATTGGGTATTCAGTAAGCCGGAGTTGAAATGGGACGAATTGGCGCAGGCAGGACAACAGACAATCACTTTACCCCTTTACCCAGGCAGCATGCTGGTCGAACCGTTTGTGGCGCACCTCGCAGGGGCTCTGCGAAAGTGCATGGACGCAGCTAGTGACAACAAGGACACTTCTCTCGACCATGTCGCCGACATCCACGCTTGAGACACCAGAGGAAATCTGTAGCAGGACCGTAGCCCACTCTAGGAAAAACGAAGTGAAGTTTTTTCGGATCGATCCACTCGAGGATCCACGGTGGAATAGCTTTAGTGAGTGGCATCCGGACGCTTCGATCTTCCACACCACAGGTTGGCTAAAGGCTCTTCGAACTACATACGGCTACACTCCGGTTGTCCTAACGACAAGCAGCCCGGCGACGCCTCTACAGGATGGACTGCCCTTCTGCGAGATCCGCAGTGTGCTTACGGGCAACCGTTTGGTTTCTTTACCTTTTTCGGATCACTGTCAACCGCTGGTCAGCCATCCGGATGCATTGGAGGCCTTAATCGAAGGCATGATCCAGAATGTGGGCCAGCAGCACTGGAAGTTCTTCGAGTTACGCCCGACTACGTATGCTCCCGCCCTTGAATCCGGTCTCAGAGTAAGCAGGAGCTATTTTTTTCATCGAATCGATTTGCGGCCATCGGAGCAGTTGATATTCAAGAGATTCGACAAGGATTGCGTTCAGCGCAAAATTAAGCGCGCCGAAAGGGAGTCTCTACGGTACGAAAGTGGGCATTCAGAGAAACTACTTCGTTGTTTTTATAAATTGAACATCCTGACGCGTCGACGTCACGGGCTTCCGCCTCAGCCGCTCAAGTGGTTCCGATCTCTCATTGGCACCCTCGGAGAGGACCTGCAAATTCGGATTGCCTTTAAAGGTGAAGTCCCTATCGCAGGAATCGTGACTCTTACGTACAAGAATAAGATGGTCTATAAGTACGGCGGCAGTGATTTGGGTTACAGCAATCTGGGCGGAAACGCGCTTGTGTTTTGGCGGGCGATTCAAGACGCGAAAGCAGAAGGTATCGAGGAATTCGATATGGGACGTTCCGACCTCGACAACGAAGGCTTGGTGATCTTTAAGGATCGCTGGGGCGCAGAACGCTCCACCATCAACTACTGGAGGTATCCAGCGAGCTCGAGCGGTCCCGGTATTGCAGACCTTATTCGTAAAGCCAAACGTTTCATTTCGATCGCCCCCGAACTGTCTTTGACGACAGTATCCAAAGTTTTATATCGGCATATGGGGTAGGGCTTAACGACACTTCAACTTCACTTTGGGGAAGCCAAGCACAATTTTGGGTAACGTAGACGCCTCTTCGACGATTCCGGTTCTTGTTGACATGTGGCAGCGGCTGCTGCAGGTACCCTCAGTGTCTCCAGACGACAACTTTTTTGACCTTGGCGGAGACTCAGCTCTTGCGGTGCAGCTCTTTTCAGAAATAGCTGATGCCACCAGCCAGCAACTCCCGCCGGTGATGATTTATCACGTACCGACGATCGCTTCCATGGCTGCACTGCTTGAACAGCGATCAACCCCAGAACTCTCTCCTTTGATTCTTCTGAAGAACGGGACTCAGGGGCCACCGATTTTCATCGCTTCTGGTCTGGGCGGCGGTCCGGCAGAGTTCTTCCAGCTGGTAAAGCATTTACGCACTCGAAACTCGGTATTCGGTTTGCAGCCAAAAGGAATTGAGGGATTCGATACTCCATGCGACCGAATCGAGGATATGGCAGACTTTTATTTGAATGCGGTCCGTCGATTTCAGCCGGAGGGCCCATACATTCTTGTGGGCTACTCCCTTGGTGGATTGGTGACGTTAGAGATGGCCAGAACTCTGCGTTCGAGCGGTAAGGACGTGGCGCATCTCGTTATGATTGATTCTTATCCCGACATCCACTCACTATCGTCTGGACAGTTTCTAAAGATGTTGGCGCAACGCGGAAAGCGTCGTATTGTGACATTCGGCAAAGCGCCTCGCTCCGACATCCGGCTGGGCGGGCTATCTAGTCCGGATGCGATTCCTACTTTTGCGCCCGCCTTCGAACGCGTGCGTGACGCAGCGTACCGAGCACTGCGGCGTTATAAGCCGTGCCCTTATTCCGGAGCTGTCCAATTCATTCGCGCTGCAGAGATCACTGATTTTCCGGCCGATCCGAAAGCTGTTTGGTGCCATTGGATCCCGAAGCTCGAAGTAGAGACCGTGCCTGGGGATCACCTCGGTATGTTAACCAGGCATTACAAACAGCTGGGCGGGGTTCTGAGCCGATATCTGAAAGATGCTGAGCCGATATAAATCGCTAGGTTGTATTCACGGGCACTCGCGGCTGCGGACGCTAGTTTGGCGGTATCAATCCAAGCCGTTGCATAAAGTCACGGAGGTGTTCCGACCGCAATAGGGCAGCACCCAAAGCAGCACCGAGGGTGTTCGTGATGATGTCGGTAATTCCCGAACCTCGCCTCGGAATATAGTATTGCGCCACTTCGATTGCGAAACTCAGCAGTCCGCAGAACAAAGTTGCGGTCCAAATCGCTTTCCAACATGTCTTAGTCCAGGCATAAAACGAACAGACAATCAAACCCAGGGGAATAAATCCTGCGATGTTCGTTGCCGCATCCCACACATACTTCCAACTAGTTCTGAATTCACAAATCGGAGACTCCAAAAAGGGCTTGTGAGGAACACTGAACAATGAGGGAATCACGAGATTCGGCTCGGAAGCAACCTCATTCTGAATCTCGTTCCCTATAGATTCCGTGAAGGAATAGCGGGTAATTGCGGTGTCCAAATCCCCGGGCGGGTGGCCATTAAGCTCAGTCCAGCTCCGGTAGTGTTGGGACACGTCTTGCGTTGTGAGCTGTTTTGCGTAAATGGCGAGGCCTTTCACCTCCCCTTTCCACGGGTAATAGCTTGCAGCTGAGGTACCCAGGACAATTTCACCAAACAGCTCCACACGGGAGATTTCGAATCGAGGAAAGGATTCCGCGTTGTGACCATCCAGATAGACGGCCGTGCCGCTTCGACCCGAAGAAATCGCTACCAAAATCAGCTTGCCAGGATGAAAAACGTGATCAACATCGAACTTGATCGTTTTAGCCTTGTCGCTCTGGACGCGGGCATCGTGGGTCACCAGCAGGCCGTCTCTCCACTGTCTCACCTGCAATTGTCTGGTTTGCCCCGGGACATAAAACGATAAGATTGTGCCCGATCCCTTGATAGCTGCCGGACGGAGAAGGAGCTCAATGGTGTAAGACTGCGAATCATCGTTTTGTGTTGGCTTCAGGGCTCCATTGCTTACGACCACTGCGCCACGCTCGAGCTTGACTCCATTCGTTCCCGAAAGCCAGGTCACGCGATTTTTCGGAAACGGATTCAGTGGCCATAGCGTTGCGATCAGCACGGATGCAACAGCCAGCATAGAGAGCAGTTTCGCTCTGTTCGGACCTTTGAGCGCAAGTTGCTTGTTCGGTGAACCGAGCATACGAATTTGGATTGCTTCCTTGTTCTTTGATACCTAGACTGAACACTTTAAACGAAAGGCACACTCGATCTGACGACATGAATGGCGCAGAAAGCTTGATTCGCTCACTGGTAACCGCTGGAGTACGTGTCTGCTTCGCGAATCCGGGCACTTCGGAGATCCACCTTGTCGCAGCTCTGGACAGCGCACCCGAGATGCGCAGCATTCTTGGACTATTTGAGGGTGTCGTGACCGGGGCGGCCGACGGATACGCCCGCATGGCGGAAGAACCGGCATGCACGTTGCTACACCTCGGCCCAGGTTTAGCAAATGGTCTGGCCAACCTTCATAATGCCTACAGAGCACGCGTGCCAATTGTCAACCTTGTTGGTCAGCACGCCACTTTTCATCTACATCACGATACTCCGCTGACTTCGGATATTGAGAGCATCGCTCGCCCTTACTCCAAATGGCTGCGCACGTCATCTTCAGTCGAGCAGGTGGGACGCGACGCCGCAGAAGCGTCCGCCGCGGCACGCACCGCACCAGGGCAGATCGCAACGCTCATCGTGCCAGCAGATATGTCGTGGAATGAAGGTGGAGCAATTGCATCACCAAGCGCTATTCCGGTTCCTAAGCTCCCTGATAACGCCGCGATTGACCGCGCAGCAGAAATGTTGCGCTCGGGACAAAGTACCGCACTGCTACTTTCAGGAAAAGCCTTGTATGGAGAAGGATTGAGGCAAGCAGGACGAATCGCGGCAGCAACCGGGGCAACGCTGCTCTCTCCTTATCCCTTCACACGCTTGGAACGCGGAGTTGGGGTTCCCAATGTCGACCGCATCGCTTATATCCTCGACCAAGCAAGAGAACAGCTGAACGAATTCCGCCAATTCATTCTTGTCGGCGCGAAACCACCAGTCACTTATTTTGCCTATCCGGGAAAAGACAGCGTGGTTACCCCACCGGATTGCAAGATTCATACTCTAGCTCCCCCAGAGGAGGATCTCATCGGCGCTCTTGTTAGCCTGTGCGAAGCCCTTTCACTGGCGGAACCTACTTCTTCCAAGATAAATACTGTTGAGCGACTCCAAGCGCCCTCCGGAGAGATCACACTGCCAGGAATTTCAGCTGTAATCGGAGCATTGATTCCCGAGAACACGATCCTCATTGAAGAATCGATGACCTCTGGGCGCGGGCTCATGCCGGCCACCCGCAGCGCCCCTCCGCATGATTGGCTGGGAAATACTGGTGGATCGATCGGCATCGCTCTGCCGCTTGCAGTGGGCGCCGCGATTGCCGAACCCGAACGTCGCGTTCTCTGCCTGACGGCCGACGGTAGCGCCATGTACACTCTGCAGGCGCTATGGACGATGGCACGCGAAAGCCTGAAAGTGACCACCCTGGTCTTTGCCAACCGAACGTACGCGGTCCTGAAACGCGAGTTTTCGTATCTCGGAATCGGCGAGCCTGGACCGACAGCGAAGGAATTGTTCGAGATTGGCCAGCCCGACCTCGACTGGGTTCAGCTCGCGAAAGGGATGGGGGTTCCCGGGAGCCGCGCGACCTCTCTCGACGCACTAGAGAAAGCTCTACGGGATGGATTTGAAAGTGAGGGGCCGACACTCATCGAGATTCCGCTGTAGTCATCGTCTTAAACTTCCGAGCTCTTCAGCTGCTAGAGTTGTGGAATGCTCACAACATAGGCTGATTGCTTGCCAAGGCACACTGGCCCTTCGAAATGCGCAGCAACCTATCGGAGCCACGCGAAAGCCAGGCAGTAAACCATCATCGCAGCCGCTTTCTACGCGGCGATCGGCTTCTTCGCGGTGGTCGATGGCATGTTGGAGGTCACGCTAAGGGCGCGGAGTTCTGACGCTGCGCAAATGAGAAAACAAACAACACTACCCTCGAACAGATTCCTCTGGGTTAGACTGATGTTCGCGAATAGTGTCTTCGCAATATTCATGTGCACCAATCCTCCGCAGATTAGTGCGATCCACCCGATGTAATAGGTGATCCGTGCTGTGAGCTGCAATCGCTCGAAGTGGCCCATGTTGTCCCCCTAGATTTTGCACCGCATACGGTGCAAATTGACGAGCCCACGGATTTTACACGTGTTGTCAAAGGAGCACTGAAAGAAAGCTGAAGCCGCCCGCAATTAAGGGTGATGAAGCCTTCTGCTTTCGCATGGCTTAAGCCGTCGAAAGCTATGATTCATCGGCAGTGCTTCCCTCATTCGAGCTATATGGCTTGACGGCTTGCGGTGGACGCTTGCCGGAGGCACCCGACGGGCCCGACGACTGGTTTTTTTGCCGTTCCTGCGCGGCTTGCTCCAAGCATTCCTTCAAGCGCACCAGCTGCTTCTCCAGTTTTGCGAGTCGCTGGTCGAAATCCGTCTTCTCAATGGCGCGCATTTGCAGTTGTAGCAACGGCGCTATGCCGGCCGCGGTCCTAGGGTGGAGTTTGCCCGTGTAGACATCCGAGATCAATCGCTTGACGGCATCGCGTACTGCAGACACGCTGTCCAGATCTGGCAGAGGGGTAGATCCGGCCATGATCCGGCCGTTCTTTTGTCCTCCGATTCGGCCCAGTTCGGAAGGCTTTTTGGGATTGGCATGGAAGAAACACAGCCCTCCATCCGTGGCCGCGGCACGGCAAGGCTTGCCGCTCTTGGTGAGGGCACTGCAGCCCGAGTCCTGGTTCAGCTTAGTCATCTTCTTCTTCACGCCGCTGTCTGGATTCCGCGAGCCGGCGGTTATATTCGTTTAACGCTTCCTCAACTTCGGCTTCCTCGATTATCTCGGCCGGAGATGCGGGATCATCTGCAGTTCTGACTACGACCATGTGCATGATGTGCAGCTCACGAAATCCATGCACTGGACACAGGCGATCCATTTCGGCCCTGAGTGCTGCGACGTTACCAGCAGTTACGAAGACGAGATTGTCATCGCAATTACAGTCGCTCAGCCGCTCGTCTAGTTCTACTTGGGCGAACTCCTGCTCCAATTTCGCCAGGCGGCTTTCGAGGCTTGCGCCGCGGGACTGGACTTTCACCATCCGTTTCGGTTTGGAGATCCATCTGCCCATGCCGTAGCGATAACTCTTTCAGACGAAAAAACTATCTCTCCTCAATCAGTATAAGAGTGAAGCCTCCTTAGTGAAAGTGATAGATTCACATCACCAACGTAACCACCTGAAATCGAATGCCGATCATGCCAGCAGGGCAGGGGTTAACTGACGGGCGCCTAATAAGGAATATTGTCTCTCAGGGTGCGGCAAATCCATTTATTGAGATTGCTGGCCTGACCACGGGTGTACGATTTTCGCGTGAAGCAACGACGATCTGGTTTCAGAAGGCGCAAGCTGTCGACGATTACAAGGAAAGCAATCACGTCGTACTACACTGACCAAGAACAGAACGAGATTGAAAAAGCGGCAAGGCAACAAAATATCAGCAAGAGCAATTTCGTTGCGTCCGCAGCCCTAAAAGAAGCCCGCCGCTTGAGTCGCTAGTCTCCTTTCAGAATACTCCCAAGTATACCCATAGCCTTCATTTTTGGGTTGTAATGTACAATTGTAATGTATAATTATAGTGTATTAACTATTAACTAGAGCTCGTTCGGAGGGATGATGATTTCAACAAGAAGCTTAACTCGCCGAAACAAACTGCATGCGAAGTTACGCTGGGAAGGCCAGCTTGGGCGCGTTGCTCTGAGCGCGCTCGCAGATCTTACTGAAGAATTCCAGTTTTCGATCGCAAATGGCGATCTACTTCTCCTAAATAATGGCTGGTACGTAACGCATTCAGGATTGACAAGGCTTGCTCGCCGCAACCACTGCGTCGGTATCAAGGTTCAGCCAGTTCAGCCGTTCTGTGATCCGATCGCTCAGCGATGGGCTTTCGAAGCTACGGTCTACAGATCCAAAGCTTGTTTGGGTTTTGTGGGTTACGGCGATGCCGATCCCTCCAACGTCTCGTTCCTCGTCCATGGTGCCGAAATGCGGATCGCTGAGACGCGAGCTGTGAACAGGGCTCTCCGCAAAGCCTACGGCATCGGCATCTGCTCGGTCGAGGAGATCGGCTCTTTCGACCGACAATCTGAGAGCAACTCGGATTGGAAGAAGCTTCCTCAACCGGCCAACGGCAATGGAAACGGCTCTCCTACCGTTCGGGATCGACTCTGTCAGGTCATCCGCCAGCGTCAACTTGATCCCAACCTTGTCAAGTCCTATGCGATCGACTTCTGCGGTGTAAAGACACTGCGTGAGGCCACCCGCGACCAGGTCGAGAACTTCATCATTCATCTGGCCGATTGGGCCGAGAAAGACCGTGACGCCCTGCTCTGCCAGCTCAACAGCTTTCTCGGTCAGAAGGAAGGTGTCGCATGAAACGCCAGATCGCCGGTTTACATGCCGCGGATCGCTGTGCTCCCGATCAGGTCCACGACGGCATATTTCTTGTGCGCGTGCAAAAAACCTATTTCCGTCGACAGGCACAGAAGCCGTACTACACCGTCAGTATGGTCATTTTCGAGCCAAACCGTTTTGCCAATCACGCCATCTCCAGCCGCCTCTATTGCAACCCAAAAGCTCTTTGGAAGCTGAACTGGTTCTTGCGCGACTTTGGCTATGACGCTGAACTGCTCGGTCGTGATGAAGTCGACGAACGTCAACTCGTCGGGCTCACTGGTGTCGTGAAGATCAGCCATATCGTCTTCAACGGCACTTCCCTTCTCCGCTTTGACGGCTTTGCTCCTGCGAGCCGTTGGGAAGAGCTCTCGCCCGCGAATCTGGACAACTCTCAGGTAGCCTGATGAACTACAGCTACACCCAGATCAGTCAGTACCTCACCTGTCCGCGAAGGTATCGCCACCGATATCTCGATGGATGGAAGGAAAAGGACATCCGGGCGGCAATGCTGTTCGGACGCGCCTTCGAACTGGCTCTGGGTGCTTACTTTCGTCGCGAAGATCCAGCCGATGTCCTATTTCGCGAATGGTCCGCTTGCAAGAGCCAGGATTTGCAGTTCTCTGATCGTGACACCTGGGATCGTATGCTCGAGCAAGGGATCCGACTTCTCATCCGTTTCTGTCAGGACGACCGTATCCGGGTTGCTCAGCCGGCTCGCAACCTGCAAATCAAGTTCACGCGAAAGATCGGGAACAATGATTTCGTTGCCTACATTGATGGCATCGGAGAACTCGACGGCAGGCGCTGCCTGCTCGAGTGGAAGACATCTTCAAGCCGCTACCCGGAACAGCCGAGAGGATTGCTAGCACTCGATCCGCAACTGGTTTGCTACTCGTGGATCACTGGCATCACAGAGGTTGCTCAGATCGTTTTCGTCCGCAAGCGGATGGTCGAGATTCAATATCTTCGGACCACAATCAGCGAGGAACAGCGGCAAGAGTTCGGCCATTTGGTCGAAGACACAATCCGCAGAATTGAGTCCGCGGAATTCCTGCCTCACAGCGGAATCCGCTTCCCGCAGAATCCCTGCACGACCTGTCCGTACGTGGGACTGTGTTTGGGACGACAGGAAATGATCGACGTCAGTCTGGTGCGCCGTCCAGGAGCAGAATACTTTGGTTGGCTTGACAAGCTTAATTACTAGGAATCCGCCGATGCCCCCGAAATACAATCGCAGCCGCGCATTATTCGTGCTGGCGAAAATCGACGAGATTCTGGCGTGGGAACAACGAAAGGAAGCGGAGCGCGATACCAAGTTCGTAGAACTGGGGCGCTATTTATGCGAAGCGCGCGCAGGACAGTACTGGCGCGTCGAAGGGTTGAAGTCGTTTGAAGAGTTCTTGCAGAGGAGGTTTCCGGAGTCCCGGAGGAAGGCGTATTACTTGATGTCAATCCACGAGAACCTGCCCCCGCATGCGAGGAAGGAGCTCGAGAAGGTGGGTTGGGCCAAAGGGATCGAGTTTGCCAAGCTGGCACGGCGGGACCAGCAGCGCTTCGATTGTGCAACCTGGTTGCACAAAGCCACCAAGTTGTCGAAAAAGGATTTTCAGCAGGCCGTTGAGCGAGAACTCACCGGGAAAAATTCTGAGCCGTGGGAGATTGTTTACTTCAAGTTATTCGAAAGCCAGGTGCCTGTCATCGACCGCGCAATCGAAACAGCCGCACTGATGCTGGGCAGTGATCGGTCGAGAGGGTTTTGCCTCGAGATGATCTGCGCTGATTTCTTGGCTGGAGCCAATCTGGATAATAGAGATCCTGAGACTTTGCTGTTTTCAATGAGCCGATTCTTCCGCCTCTTACCCGATGCCCAGAGGCAGGCTTTCCTCGACCAGCTAAGCTCAAAAGTGACATGAACCAGATTCGCCCAAAGATGCCTCGCGTGCGCCTCGATGCAGTGAACTATGAGGAACTGCGGCAGCAGGTACTGCGCCGCGATGGCTGGCGTTGTCAATCGTGCGGTGCCATGTCGAATCTCGAAGTCCATCACATAAAATTTCGCAGTCAGTCCGGGGATGATGCAGATCTGAATCTGATCACACTATGTTGTGCTTGCCACATTCAGATGCACCGCTCAGATTTGACTTGATGAAGAGGAGATCGGGACGGGTACAAAAGTGAGAGGGCTAACGACCATGGAGAATTCGCTCTAGCTTTGAGGCCCTAGCTCTCAACAAACCCTACTGCGGAATGGGCCCGTAACGGACATTTAACTTGATTGTCAATCGCCGCCGTAGTAGCCTCCTCGAACTCGATACAGGCCACATTTAAAGGCTTAAAAAGGATTCCCCTACTATGAAATTCGAATCGATCCGGGCACTGCGTTGCTCGATGTTTGCTGCACTTGCAATCTTATTGCTATCGGGCCGCTCTTCACACGCTCAAACTTTCAGCGTCGTCTATAACTTTACTGGGGGTAGCGATGGTGGAGACTCAACGGCCGGGTTGGTGAATGTGTCCGGTAACTTCTTCGGCACCACGACCGAAGGGGGCGCCTACGGGTACGGGGTTGTTTTTGAGATCAGCCCCGCAGGCCAAGAGAGGGTTATCTACAGCTTTACTGGCGGAGCTGACGGTGCAACTCCCGATTCCGGACTGCTCAGTTTTGATGGGTATCTGCTAGGCACCACTTCGGCCGGAGGTGCCCTTGGGGCGGGTACAGTTTTCGCGATTACACCACAACATAGGGAAGTCGTCCTTCATAGCTTCACCGGAGGCGCAGATGGATCCGGGCCTCAAAGTAACCTAGCGATGGATGCATCAGGAAACCTCTACGGCACGACTTTCTCGGGCGGCGCACACGGGAATGGAACCGTTTTCGAGCTGATCCATCCGAAGGTGAAAAGCGGTGCATGGACCGAACAAGTGCTTTACAGTTTCGGAACTGCACCAGACGGGATCAACCCAGTTGCAGGAGTGAGCTTCGACAAGGGCGGCAATCTGTACGGAACAACTTCCGCTGGCGGCACGTCCTCGTACGGTACCGTTTTTCAATTGAAACATTCGTCTTCAGGCTGGACGGAAAACACCCTTCATCAATTCCAAATGCAAAACGACGGCGGCACCCCGTGGGCCGGCATCGTCGTGGATGCCTCGGGCAATCTCTATGGCGCAGCTACGCAAGGCGGTGAGGCACAAGATGGAGGTGGAACCATCTTTAAGCTGTCTCCATCTGGTGGTGCCTGGTCTTTCGAGGTGATCGAGGTTTTATCAGGGTGGGGCATTTCGGGAACGGAGCGCAATCTTGTCCTAGAGAATGGAACCATCTTCGCAACCACGCATTGCGACGGTGACGACACGGCTGGAACGGTTTACGAGCTAAGCCCGACCGGCAATAGCTGGATCTACACCCAGCTTTATTCCTTCACTGGTGGCACCGACGGCTTGTATGCCGTTAGTACCCCCATGTTCGATAAGAAGGGTAATCTGTGGGGCACGACCAGATATGGCGGCGCAAACGGCTGGGGAGTGGTCTTCAAGATCAGCCTCTGAGGATAGAACCGCGGAAGACCCCAGCGGGAGGTTCAGACCTTTGTCGGTGCTCGGCTCAAGTGATGGGCTCAGAGCATCGGGAAGAGCCACGCACTGTGTATTGCGAAAACTCCCGTTCGAAAGAAGGAGTTACCCCCTCGTAAAGCTGTACGTCGATCACACAGCAAGATCAGCCGGCACTAAGCCGATTTTTTGCATCACCTGACGCGGCAATCGCGAGTGCAATAGCATAGCCCCCACAGCAGCCCCTAATGTATTCGTGATTATGTCGGTGCCTCCGGATCCTCGTCTCGGAATATAGAACTGCATCACTTCGATGGCGAAGCTCAGCAGTCCGCAAGAAATCGTTGCAGCAAGAATTGTCTTCCAACGAGTTCTGGTCCAAACAAAATATGACGAAATAATCAAACCTAAGGGAACGAATCCGGCGATATTCATCACGATCTCGTCCACATACTTCCAGCTTGGCTTAAACTCCTGCACCGGAGACTGCAAGAAATACTTGTGAGGAACTGAAAAAAAACTGGGTATTTCCAGAACCGGTCCAGAAGCCACTTCGTTACGGATTTGAGTTCCTGCACCTTCTTTGAATGTATAGCGAGCGAGGGCCGCCTCTAAATCTGCATGAGTATCGTCGCTGGTAGCCGTCCAAACGCGGTAGTGTTGGGATGCTTCTTCAGGCGTTAGATCTTTCGCATAAATGGCGAGGCCCCTGACTTCGCCACTCCATGGATCGTATCTCACAGGTGAAGTCCCAATGAAAATCCCGCCGGATAAATCACTCGACGAAATTTTGAACCTCGGAAAATGTTGGGCTGGTTGACCGTCCACATAGACTGTCGTTCCATTTCTCCCGGAGGAGACTGCAATAAGAACGAGCTTCGCGGTATAGAGAACATGATCAACGAAAAACTTGATTGTCTGCGTGCTGTCGCTCTCGACAGAAGCATCGTGGGTCACCACCAAGCCATTTCTCCACTGCCAGGCTTGGAGTTGCCTCGGGTGCGTCGGATCGTAAAAAGACACGATTGTGCCTGAGGACCTGATGTTTGCAGATCGTAGAAGCAGCTCGAATGTGTACGATTGCGAATCGTTGCTTTTCGATGGATCGACCACTTCTTTGCTAACAACCAGGCCCGCCTTCTGGAAGTTAAGCCCGCCGTCGCCTGAAGCCCAAGTTACGCCGTTTTTTGGAAATGGCTTTAGAGGCCAAAGCGTCGCCAGCAAGACAGCTACAACCGCCACTGCCGAGGACACCATTGCCTTCTTCGCGCTTGCGACACCGTCGGTATGTCCTTTGGCTGAATTTTGCATGGGCCCATCCGGCATATCGCTTGACCGAATATTGAGCGGAACTAGGTTAGCTAATTGAAAGCTAGAACAGTGACAAGAGCGGGAATGAGCCGTTTAGGGCCGCAATAGATGCGATCGGCGAAGCGCAACGGAGAGGTTTTCAGGATAGCTGTCCAAAGCTCATCAGGAAATTCTGGCGAATTCATCGGGTTCCGTACGCTATCCGCCAGATAAGTTCGCCACCGTCATCTGAGATCAACAACGAACCGTCCGCCGCAAACGCCACTCCCACTATGCGACCATACACTTCTTTTTTGGATGCATCCGGAACAAACCCCGAAAAGAATGGTTGCGGATTACCCGAAGGAGAACCGTTATGAAAAGGGATGAACACGACTTGGTATCCGCTCCGCGCGCGTCGGTTCCAGGAGCCGTGCTCGGCGATGAAAGCTCCTTCCCAAAACTCTTTCGGGAATTGCCGGTTGTTGGCGAAGGCAAACTGCAGGGGCGCGACATGCGCTCCCAACAAGACGTCGGGGAGAACCATCTTCTCCACAAGATCGGGCCGCGGCGAAACACGATCGTCCGAGACTCGATTACCGTACGCGAAGGGCCAACCGTAAAACCCATTCTCCCGAACGCGAGTGAAATAATCGGAAGGAATCTCATCGCCAAGACTATCCCTTTCATTTACTGAAGCCCACAGGTCGCCCGATTGAGGGTTGCAAGCAATTCCTACCGCGTTCCGCAGTCCGCTCGCAAATACGTGCATGTTGCGACCATCAAGATCAGCAACAAGTATCGCCGCGCGTCGAGGATCAGATTCGATGCCGATGTTAGTCCTGGAACCAACGGACACAAACATCTTTTTTCCGTCTGAACTGAAGGTCAGCGACCGCGTCCAATGCTGATTGTAGCCGAAGCCCGGAAGTTCCAGAAGGTGCTCAGGATTTCCCAAACGCTTCGAGGAGTACGGATCGTAGCGAAAGCGCAGCACCTCATCTGTATCCGCGACGTAAACATAATCGTCGTGGAATGCAATGCCAAACGGCAGGTTTAGGTGATCAGCGAAAGTGCTACGTGATTCCGCGCTGCCCTGCGCCGAAATCCCACTCAGCACGATTACCTGGCCCGCGGCGGAATCCGCCACAAACACGTCTCCGTTCGGAGAAACTGCCAACCAACGCGGCGAGACAAAGCCTGTAGCGAACACGGATACTCGAAATCCGGCTGGTACGCTGGGCTGGAATCCTGCTGGAGCGCGGACAATAACAGGCCTGTTATCGACTCGAGTGATTCTGGATATGATCCGCGCTCGCCAACCCCTCACATTGAGGAAAAGAAGCACCACAAGAATGAAGAACAGGATAATCACACACACGAAGGTCGTGCGGGTAACTATCTTAGGGGCAAATGGAGTCATCAGGCTTGGAAGACTTAGGAATCGAAAACTTGCTCGCCGCTGATAGCGGTCGAAAGACAGGCGGCTGACTGCTGTCCTAGTGGGCGGGAGAAAGAGGAGCTAGCTTAGCGAGTTCACCCTTGACCACCTTGCCGGTGAGCGTCACAGGCATGTCGGGCACAAGCAAAATGTGGGAGGGCCGTTTATATGGAGCAAGGTGTTGCGTTGCGTGCTGCGACAGTTCATTTTCGGAAGTTGAGGAGCCTTGCTTGAGTTGCACGAATGCAACGACTTCTTCGCCGCCTTGCGTTCCATCCACTGTTCGCCCAATCACCGCAGAACGCAACACGGAAGGATGGGAGTTAAGAACTGCCTCGACTTCCGCGGGGTATACATTTAATCCGAAGCGAACAATCAACTCTTTCGTCCGGCCTTCGATGAAGAGGTAGCCATCTTTCAGGCGCGCGAGGTCGCGTGTGTTGAACCATCCGTCGGAATTAATCGCCGCAGCGGTCTCTTGCGGAGCCCGATAGTATCCCTTCATCACATTCGGACCGCGCACCCACAACTCTCCGGTCTCGCCCTCGGCCACTGGCCTCTGATCGGAATCCACCAGTCGCAACTCGACTCCGGGTAGCGGTTTTCCAACGGACGTGTCCCTACGACGCTCACCAACAATCGCTTGCGAAATATTTGGGGAACATTCCGTCACGCCATAGCCGTTGTATAGCGTCATCCCAAACAACTCCTCAATCTGCCCTTTGAGTGCGGGCTGAAGGGGGGCACCGGATGACGAGATGATACGAAGCGGAGGAAATTTCAGAGCTTTCAAACCCTTCAATTTGGCGTAGTCTCCGAGCAATGAGAACATGCCGGGCGCTCCCAGCACTACAGTGAGACGGTCCTTCTCCAGCGCTCCCAACGCCGCAACCGGATCAAAGCGGGATGAAAGGTACAGCGCCGCACCGCTAAACAGCGCTCCGAGAAGCACAACGGATAACCCGACGGCATGGGACATTGGAAGAACGCCGTACAGTCGATCCTCTGGGGTCAACGACCGTATATGTCCAGAAACGGAGGCGACAAACAGAAGGTTCTGGTGCGTCAACATCACGCCTTTTGGCAGTCCTGTCGTTCCCGAGGTGTAAATCAGCGCGGCGACGCGCTGCGAGACATCAGAATCCACAGCTTCGGGAACTACTGTTTCGTCGAGGGCGCTCACAGCGACCGGTCCCAAACTCGTCGCATTCTGAACGACTGCGCCGTGTCTTTTCGCGTGCTCCCTCGCCTGATGTGATACGCCGGTCGTGTAAATAACACGTCGCGCACCACAATGGTCACGAATCTGGTCAACCTCACGAGCCGAGAGACGTGCATTCACGAGAACCGGCCACGCATCGATCTCGACCAAGGCCAAGAGAACCGCCACGTAAACCCTGCAGTTCTCACAAATAACCATGACGCGATCTCCAGGCCGAATCCCCAAACTCACCAACCAGGCTTGAGTCTCGGCAACGACTTTGTAGAGCTGTCCGTATGTCCACGTTCCCGAGGGTTCGATCAGTGCGGGACGGTCCGGCGAAGAAATCGCCCACGGTTGAAGGACGCCGCTTATCTTCGCGGGCAGATTGCGCAGGATCTCAGCAGTATCCGAACGTGTTGTGATTTCTGATGTCACTCAAATTTAGGCGGACGCGGCGGGCTGATCTGACTTGGGCGGAGGCATCTGGGTGACTGCCCTGTTTCGGACTTCAACGGCATCGGAAGCTACTCGGCGGAGCCAGATTTCACGCCAATATGAGAATTCACCTCGTGGGCATCCTCCAAACGCCACACACGAACACTCGCAAACCTCGTCTTGAAGGAAAACCGTGTTCTTGAGGTGACGCATTTCGCCGGTGCCGTCGACGATAATTTTTTCGACTTTCCGTTCCACTTTTCGGCGTTGGCCGCAAAGTTGACTCATAGAAGGTGTGAAATAGAGTCCTCGATTGTATGCCTTTTGATCCAGCGTTTTGCGAATACTCTCCAACGGCTTTACGTCGACATATTCGCCCGGCTGTAAATTGAGACTTTCAGCGGGAGTTTTCTGATGGCGACCTTTTGCGTAAGGGCCGAGCAGCGCGCGTCGTGTTTTCCAGAACATCCAAACCGCAATCCGGCGCAATACTTCGAACGGGCCAGCATTTTTTGAACGAATCTCATCCGCGCACTTGCTGAACCTTTCCATTTTTGAGAGATCAACAGTCGCGTTGAGAATCTCGCTGGATTGGCAGAAGTACTTGTTGGGTCCGGAAACCGTTTTTAGCCGGCCGCGAAGTCTTTCGCTGCTATCTCGCGGGAGAGTGGCGGTTTGAGGATTCTCGACCTTCCGCAGCCACGCCTCACGCCAGAAGATATTGCAGGCTTTCTGACATCCATCGTGGTCGGCACCTGAGCAGCGCACGCCATCCAGTAAGACGACGTCTTCGGCCGGAAACCGACGCATGCCGCTGCCATGGCCATACCAACACGTCTTGACGGCGCGCAGTGAGACGCGGAATTGTTGGCCGCAGTATTGGATCATCTCTGGCATGAAAGGCAGGCGGCCTGACGTACCATTTTCGTCCAACGTCTGCAGAATATCGTCAGGTGACTTCACCTCAACGAGATCACCGGGACGCAATGTACCCATCATTCGATTTACAGAGCCTTTTCAGTGTTAACACTTCGTCTTTGAATCGCTAGGAAGCACCCAGCGGAGAACTAGCTCCGAGCCCTACGCTTCGCAAAATCTTGCTCCACGCCTTCATGGCAAAGCCTACGGGACGCCAGATTGGCTCTTTCAATAAGGCGACCTTACGGATGTAACTGTCCACGCGCCAATGGGCGACGCTGCCCGCGGGGAAAAAGCCGTAGTCACCAGCACTGAACCGGCGTTCCACTCCGTTCTCGCACAAGAGGACCGCATCGCCAGAGATAACAACAATCACCTCGTCTTGCCGATAATGCCAATGAAAACTGCCGGCCGTGCAATCCCACACGACTACGCTCGAGGACCAGTCTTTGCTACGCGCCACCACTTTACTGCGCGCCACCGGCTCGCCGCTCAGGATCCACTGCTTGGTAATCGGCTCGGGATTCAGTTCGCATTTTTCCGCCATCCCCATCACCACTCCGTCAAGTTTCAAACTTATTCTCCTTAAGGACTCAGATGTGAGCCACTATTGCTACTTGTTTGTTTTTCTCTACCCGATCCATTGCAGTGTATTTCCATTCCTACGCACTTTGACCGAAGCGAAACTGAACATTTCGGCTTTCTTCTCGGCAATCAGTTCCAGCCAATTGTGGTAGACGTTCACGGCTGACGCACGCCACCCATTCCGCAGGGTTCTGGTCAGCAGCGCCTCCGGAAAGCCCTCCATGACGCCTTCGACCCTGGTCGCCGTCGCCTTCGACTGGAAATCGACCAAGCATTGCGCCACTTCCGGTCCAAAATAACCAGCCGGAGCGGTCGGATAAGTCTCTCGTTCCTGTCGCAGAAATCTTCGGACATCCCGCCGATACTCCTTGAACAAAGTTTCCGCCTGATATTCCGGATGCCCCTGAAAATGGACAAACAAGCTTTTCCTTTTTCTCTTTACGAAGCAGTCCACGCCGGCTTCCGGCGACTGTGTCAAAACCGTGTAGCCGCAGGACTCAAGCGCATCAGCCCGCACCTCGTTCCATCGGGAGTGCGGAAATCGTATTCCTTCTCGCGCGCCCCGCGTCAATTCGTGATTTGCAACTCGAGGAAAATCAAATACACCAAAGCGCTTGTCATTCAGCCGATGGCGCTCTATACCATCGCTGTGAAGGACACCGGCGTGAGCGGCCAAACAAGATAAGACCGTCGAGAGCGTATTCTGCTCAGCCCAGTCCAGCACTTTCGCTAAATTGCACCAGTAAGGCTCTTGTCGCAAGCTGGGCTGCTGTGGTTCGGTTCCAGTCATGATCAGAGCATCGAACTGGCTGTTCCAGAGAGCCTCAAGGTCGTAATAGAAACTGTTCAAGCGCCGCAGTCCGCGCTCGGTGCGGGGCACTCCAGTCAGTGAGTAGAGCTTCACCACTACTGGAATCTCGCCGGAAGCCGCGTCCAGAAGATCGAAGAACTGCAGTTCTGTATCTTCGAGCGCTGCGTCGGGCATATTGTTGACGAGCGCAATCCGGACCGCATCAACTCCCGCCCCACGGGCGGATGCCGGCTGTTTTTTCGTCCAGAGCGGTTGTCCGCCTAGTGCCTCAACGAAGACTGGCATCTTCTACCTCCCCAGCGTGCATCTCGATCCTTTTCACGAAATCATTTCGCATGGTTGAGCGCCTGTTCGAGATCTTCAAGAATGTCGTCGATGTGCTCGATCCCAACGCTAAAACGGATCATTTCAGGCTTGACCCCCACCTTCGTCTGCTCCTCGGGGGTGAGTTGACGGTGGGTTGTAGATGCTGGATGGCAGGTCAATGATTTTGCATCGCCCATGTTTACCATCCGTTTGAACAAGCGGAATGCGTTGAAACACTTTCGGCCACCCTCGTACCCACCTTTCACGCCAAAAGTAAGCAAAGAGCAGAAGTTGTTCCCTAGGTACCTATGCGCCATCGGGTATAGCGGGTTATCAGGGAAACCAGCGTAATTTACCCACTCAACCATCGGATGAGCGCGGAGAAATTCAGCGACCTTGCGAGCATTATCGACATGACGTTCCATGCGAAGAGGCAATGTCTGGATACCCTGCAGGAACAGGAATCCGTTAAAAGGAGATAGCGTAGCCCCTGTGTTTCTTTGGCAGACCGTGCGGCATCGCGCTACAAACGCTGCCGCCCCGAATTGCTCGACGTAGACCACTCCGTGATACGCAATCTCAGGCACGTTGAGCATGTAGAACTTTTTCGGATGCTCTCTCCACGGAAACTTGCCGCTGTCCACGATCATCCCACCGATGCTGTTGCCAGCACCTCCAATGAACTTGGTCATGGCATGAACGACGATATCCGCTCCGTACTCAATGGGTCGCAGCAGAATCGGCGTAGCAACGGTGTTGTCAACTACCAGCGGGACACCGTGCTTATGCGCGACCTTGGCTATTCCCTCGATGTCGGCAACATTACCTGCAGGATTGCCAACGCTCTCGCAGTAGACAGCTCTCGTGTTCTCATCGATCAACTTCTCGATGTCCTCGGGTCGGTCGGTCGCCGCAAAGCGCCCTTCGATCCCCCGCTTTTTGAATATGTGTGCTAAGAGCGTGTAGGTAGCGCCATACAACTGCGGAGTGGAAACTATGTTGTTTCCGGCTTCGGTGATATTGATTAACGAATACTCAATAGCCGCCATGCCGGAACTAACACTCAACCCGTCAACTCCGCCTTCGAGCTCTGCCACGCGCTTCTCGAGTACGGTATTGGTCGGATTTCCAATCCTGGTATAAATGTTCCCCGGTACCTCAAGATTGAAGAGCGCAGCCCCGTGCTCGGCACTGTCGAACTCGAAAGCAACGGTCTGGTAAATCGGAACTGCCACCGCCTTTGTAGCAGGATCGCCTTCCCAACCTCCGTGAATTGCGATCGTCTCTCTCTTCATTTCCTGCTGTTATCTCCGGAAAAGTACTCTCGTTATTTCTCGTTTACAGCTAGTGCTACCCCCGAGATGGCCGACGGATGTTTGGTCGCTGACTTCTGCAAAGCGGCAGTAATGCGACGAGCTGCGAAACCTGCTCCGAAGGCAAACCGCATGACGGGACCAAAGCTGTTCGCAGCTGAGATCCCCGCGAAGTACAAACCTGGTACTGAGGACTCAAAGCTGCGGGAGAGAACTGGAGACCCCTGCGCTTTGCGGATTGCCGATCGAAGGTTTTTGCTGAGAAAGCTCAACCGTTCGAGGTCCACTTTATAACCGGTGGCAGCAATGATGTGGTCGGCAACTACTTCTTTCGAGGAGCCATCGGGACCCCGCAAGTGGAGATGAACGGTATTGTCCTGAACCTCTGCACGCTCAATCGTGTAGCCAAGTTGCAGAGGCACTTTGCCCATGACCAAGTCATGGATGAAATAGCCGCCCGACGGTCCGAGCGCGCGCTTCACCACATCGATCCGTATGCTTTCAGGAAGGTACTGGAAAGCCCAGGGTGCATTGGCGAAAAAACGGGAACGCACACCAGGTCCTAGCCCCGAATCGGGATGGCGGAGTCGCTTCCACCACGATCGCGGCTTGCCAGTCGGTTTCGTGTGAAACTTCAACTCCTTGGTACGCGCAACCAGCTGAACGTTCGCCCCTGAATCGTGCAGAAGACCGGCCATGTCAAGCGCCGAAGCGCCGGCTCCGAGTACCACAACATTTTTTCCGTTGAAGGCTGCGACTTCGTGATGCCGGGCACTGTGAGAGAAGAATTGAGCTGGCAAATTGGCAAGATTTTCAGGGACATATTCGAAGTGCGTGATTCCCACGGCAAGCACAACGCGACGTGCCTCGCAAGTTTCTCCATTATCTAGTTGCAAAGAAAAGCCGCTTTTTGTGCGCTCGATGCCGACCACCATCTTGTTTTCAAGCTCAGGCACCATTCGCTCTTTAAAAGCAAGGCCGTAGGATGTAAACGTATCCAGGCGCACAGGCATTCCCATGTCCGCGTAAGGGATGCCCCGCTCCGAACAGAACTTCTTCAATGTAAAAGCACGGTCGGGGTCATAGATGTCGGATGCAAAGCCATCCGACTTCAAGCACATACCTTTCGGCATATGGGAGATCCATGTATCCATCGGCGGACCAAAAATCCGGAACGACAATCCGCGTTTTCTCAGGTGGGCGGCTATAGAAAGACCGTAGGGACCAGCGCCTACAACGGCAATGTCCTGCATGATCAGAAAGACTCCTATCTATGCGCGGTGCAAGAGAAATCGATGGAAAACAAACTTCTAGGGGAGTTTTTAAGGGGGATGAAAAGTTCTGCAGCCTTTATATCACACGGGCCGGCGTAATGCTACAGATCACAACAAACATAACAACTTCATTTTCAATGTGTTAGCGACTAAGCATTGTCAGTCATCACACTCTAGCCAGATGCATGTGCGAGTGGTACTTCTGACCGGGAGGCCGTTTCTGGTTCTAATTCGAAATATCGCTTTAATCGTAATGCGGGCTTCTCGAGCAAGTTCCATGAAAGCGTCGCCATCACATACGTAGTCGCGCCGGTCACGAGGAGCACAATTGCGGGGTGCGCATTTAGATGAAACGACTTCACCGCGTCAATGGGAATCTTTTCCAGCAAATAAATTCCGTAACTGATCACTCCGCTGTAGATCAGGAAACGATTTGACAGCAGGCTCTGCAGCCACTTGTTCCTCGAAGTCAACGCCAGGTAAACGAACGATACCGACGCCAGCGCTGTAAATGAGTACACGACCCAAAGCACCCGATCAGCCGTAAGTATCGCCAATGGTGCAGTAGTAAGTAGTGCGGCCCAAGCAATCGGAACATATGTTTCTCGGCGAAACGTCTCGGATCGGAAGAGCAGAGCGAGCAAGGCACCCCACATGAGTCCGTCCAGTCTACAAAACGAATTTGGGTAAACATTAAAGCCGCGGTCCACTAGGAGGAAGCGTAGAGCCGGATCCAAGCAGATGACTGCAACGGCGATCCTGCCTAACGTTTTGCGGCTGCAGAAGCGGACCACCAGTGGCCATACCAGATAGAACTGCTCTTCCACTGCAAGCGACCACGTAACTCCTAGCAGGCCTGTAGCTCGAGTGATGGATGGAACGAGGAAATTCTGCAGATAGACAAAATAAGACCACCATGGCATCGATCTCGGCTCAAAAATCTGATGTGCCTCCGAGGGCCGAACAAGAGGAACCACAACGAACATGAAGAACAGCGCGCAATAATACAGTGGCCAGATTCGTAGGCAACGGCGTGAGTAGAAATTACGGAAGTATTCTTCCGCATTTTTTGTATCCAACAGAATTCCAGTAATGAGGAATCCCGAGAGTACGAAGAAGAGATCAACTCCCATCCAGCCGTTGCGAGCGACGACACCGGTATACAGATCCTTATCCGTATTGTGGACAAGGACCGCGAGTACAGCCAGGCCACGCACAGAATCAAGTTGGGGAATCCGCTTCATTTTGATAAGGCGGTTTGCCAATATCGTCGACCAGAGCAATCGATGTTGACAGAACCGAACCTCAGCATATCTTTGTGACTAGCTACTTCTCTTGAGGAGACAAACCCCAGTCCAGGGATAGTTCCCAGGTAAACCTTTGGGTTCAGGTAGCAGAGCGAGCAGTTCTTTTGGGGGACGATTGAATTGCGCGGCCGTCCTCAGCATTCCTTGAACGTCGCGGGATTCCCATCCATAAGGCCTAAAGAAGTTCTGGCCCTCCGGAGGTCCGAATTTGAACGGCGCTCCTGCTTCTTGCAGCTGCTTGCCGGTCGTTCTCTGCATTAACCGCAGTTGGCCCGGCGAAGTTAAATCAACGATCCAGCTCCGAAATCGAGAACACGCCGCAAGGTCCTGAGATAGAGAAGCCACCTCGTCGTTCGTCAAATAGATCAGAAGGCCCTCGCTCATCACCACCACGTTCGCACCCAAGTCGTTCACACGAGCGAATAGCCCGCGGCGAGCATCTTTGTCAGATAGGTCCAGGGCGATTCGCTCGAGTTTGCATTTCGGTCGGTCTTCAGCCAAGACCTCGTCTTTGTGACGGACAATCTCTGGAAAATCGACTTCCACCCATTGCATTGTGCACGGAAGCTCCATACGATAAGGCCGCGCATCGAGCCCAGCAGCAAGATTCAAAATGACATCTGCCCCTGCCTGAATCTCACGAGCCACAAACTGATCAAACAAGTAAGTGCGAGCCATCCACGCCCATTCGTGCTTGTTACCGTCTTGTAGCGTGTTGGCAATCTCGACTCCGCGTGTGCCGGCCAGACGCTCGGCGTACGGGTCCCGAAATAGTGCATCGGGTCGCTGTGTTTCCAAAGCCCGAAAATACGCGACCCAGCGAGCAGTGTCGGAGATACTGCGGACTGTGGATGATTGAGTCAAGAGTTCTTCCGAACTTTCGTAACAAGTTCCTGCGGATAGAGTCGCGTTGTGCGTTGCGTGAAAATACAAATGCGCATTCTTAACAGTCCGCGATGGTTGGAGTTCCGAGATTGCGACCGGTAAGCTGTATCAGCCGACGGCCGAGCCTTCGCACAAGTTGCTGGAATCTATAGCGCCGACGCCCAACGATTCCGTCAGACAAAGACCTATACTGCTCCACAGTCAAACGCCAACCTGAGGCTCCACAATTCTCATTGATGTGCTCGATTTTGTCAGACTTGAATATGGCAATAACACATTCGGACATAAGGCACCAGTTCAAAGCAATCTGCGCTCGTCTCTTGCCAATTGCCCTTTCGATCTGTTCGAGTATGCCTTTGACATCGGCTTCTTGAAGGCGCGCAAAACTGGCGCCGAGAGGACTGAACGCAAGCAGGGTCACGCAATTCGCCTTGCAGTATTGAAGGAGTTCCAATTCCGGCGAGCGATCGAGCAAGCCGTATCGGACCTGACTGGAAACGATCCGATGTTTTGACATTTTCGATTGAGCCCGCCTGAGCTCACTTGCACTGAAGTTGCTAACACCGATGAATCGAATCTTTCCAAGCTCGATCAGCTTTTCCATGGCCGCCATAGTTTCTGCAATGTCAACCGTGTAGTTGGGCCAGTGGAGCTGGTAGAGATCAATGTGATCAGTCTGCTCTGAAGCTGCTCAAAGAGGCTGCCCTGTACTGTGGCGTCGATTGCCTCAGTGAGTCGTAACTGAATGCGAGATTACAGATTGGTGTTTCCCCTCCGAAGTCTGGAGCGAGTAGACGAGATGTCCATCCTTCTCACTCGCATATGCGATGCGCGCTCGTTCTTTTCCTTCGCCTTCGACCTGCCAAGTGCCGTTGAACTCGACCAATCTCATCTTGGATCGCTGCTTCCACCACGAAGCAGCGTCTCTGGGCAGAGGCATCCAGACATTTCTCTCATCCTTCAGACCTTTGAGATATGCAAGCAACATCTCGTATGTTGCCCTATCCGCTCGATCAATGATGTAGTCCGGATGGATGATGAAATTCATCAACCCATGTTTAGCCATAATCAACTCAATTTGTTGTTGCCACAGCTCAATCGAATGCGTCTCCAGAATGTGAAATAGGGAATAATCTTGCGTTGTGGTAACTGGCAATTCGACCATATTCCCTACGAAGTACGGCATGACCGTACAGCAACCACCTCTCTGGGGATCTAGATGTGCAACGTTCGGAACCGACATGTCATAGGAGAAATCAAGCGCGTCGTACCACTCCTGCCGCCGATATAGAACCGCTGAACGAAATCCGTCCGCCTGGAATTGTCGTCGATATTCGTTAATTTTGACTACGCGGGCCAGAAATTCTTTTTTAGTCCGAAACAAGTGACCATCATGATTGAGGTCCTGCACGTTCACTTCAAAGTCTCTACTACGAATCTCCTCGAGATAACTTTCGGGGACGTCATACCGCACCTCTGGCACGACCTGAAATGACCCCTTAATATCGAACCTATCATTGATATCCATTAGGGTCGAGCAGAAATCCCTTCCAGCGGTCGTCTCGACATCATGGGTCATTATCGCGCAGCCAGTCGCACCATTCGGCCAGAACCAGATGAAGGGGATCTCTTCTCGATTGCTGGCTCGAAGAGACAGGCGCAGCAGATGCTCCATTACGTTATCGACTGTACGGTCCACGGGCCAGTGCGGAAATCGGAGATGTCGCCAACCATTAAGGCGGAATTTCTGCAAGTGCCTTCGAACGTTAACAGGCAATAGCGGACGAATAAAATAGTAACCCCGTCCAACAAGCGAAGATGCAGGATGCCAATCTCCGAAAGAGCTTGTGTACATTTCGTATCGGAGATTGTTCAGAACCTCGGTCGCATCGAAAGGCAGGTGCACCGTACCTGCATCGATAACGCACTCTGAGGATACATCTTGGGCATTATCAGGGTTGGCAGCTGTTTCAGCTCCCCCTATCTTTCCATATAGAATGTCATTCTCGAATCTGAAGTAACCGCTTTCCTGTGATAACGATCCTTTCAAGCGGAGAGGAATGTGCTGCTCTGGGCAGCAGTAGTATTCACACAAAGATTTATTCATTCGACAAGGGCTCCGTTGGATCACCATAGCGGGGCCGGGGGGGAAGACGGTTTTTTGGCCGCGCCAGCTTAAATTTCAGTCGCAAAGAACAAGGCGTCTGGTCGAAGCTGTTGCGTGGTTAACAACGAAAGCAGTGGTTGAGAATTCGAGCTTCGTGAATGCCTAAGCTCGGTAAGCAACCTTCGGCTCGCTGAGTGGCAACGCCCGCAACGGATAGAACGAAAACGAACAAGGCTGACAACGTCTGAAATGCAGGTTTCGTTGTTCCCTGCGAGTGAACCACGAAGGGAGCGGTACCACGCTGGAAAGCAGTATCGAGGAGATCGACCTGTGGCAGAACCAGCACCAGCACTATGACAGCCAGAACTCCCAACAATAGGAGTACTGATTGCCAACTAACAGTCCAGTGGCGCATCCTATACAAACTACACACTCGGCTCAGCTTCATCTACTCCCCTAAAGTGCTATTCCGAAATCCATGCTGGCTCAGCATTTAGCAGCGCACAATATGGGAATCATCGATACCTCGGGTTGCGTTCCGAGTGTCCACTACAAGCCTTGCTGTGCTGGCGATCTGCCGATAGTCATAGCTGCTGTGATCCGTTACGATCAGAACGCAATCGTATTGTTCGAGATTCTCTAATGGAATAGACCTCAGCTGCAAGTTGTATTTCCGACCCTTGCCAATGAAAGGCAGATATGGGTCGTTGTAGGACACTGTTGCACCTCGCGCCTGCAGGAGCTCAATGATCGTAAGAGCAGGTGATTCACGGAGGTCGTCAATGTCCTTTTTGTATGCGACTCCGAGCACAAGGACACTGGCCCCGTTTAGAGTCTTCTTTTCCCGGTTGAGTGCCGAGGCAACCGATTCGACCACGTGGTAAGGCATGGAGCTGTTGATTTCACCAGCGAGTTCGATGAATCGCGTATGAAAATCCCATTCTTTCGCCTTCCACGAGAGGTAGAACGGGTCTATAGGGATACAGTGCCCACCCAATCCAGGTCCAGGATAGAAAGGTTGAAATCCAAATGGTTTCGACGAAGCGGCTTCTATTACCTCCCAAATATCCAGCCCCATGCGTAGACACAGGAGCTTCAGTTCGTTAATCATCGCGATGTTCACGCACCGATAAATGTTCTCCAAGAGCTTCGTCATCTCAGCTGCCGCTGGCGAACTGACTGGAATCATCCGATTAAAAATCGCTCCATAAAGAGAACACGCGAGTTCAGACGCCTTACGGCTCAGGCCTCCCACAACTTTGGGTATGTCGCGACGCGCTACAGCCGTGTTACCGGGGTCTTCGCGCTCAGGCGAAAAAGCAATATAGAAAGTGCTTTCGCCACTTTGCAACTCCCGCGTGGCCCGCAAACCGTTTGGATTTTCCCGCTCTAATATCGGAACTAGAACCTCTTCGGTCGTGCCAGGGTACGTGGTGCTCTCAAGAATGATCAGTTGCCCCTCCTGGAGATGTGGTGCAATGGCGTGAGCTGTATTTGTGATGAAGCTTAGGTCAGGTTCGTGATGCTCGTTGAGCGGCGTAGGAACACAGATTATTATTGCATCCATCTCTGCCAGCTTTGAAAAGTCAGAGGTTGGGACGAACCTTTTTGTGCGTGCCTCCTGGATCTCCTCAGCGGGAATCCGGTAGATGTAGGATTTTCTAGCTTCAAGCATCTCAACTTTTAGCGCATCGATATCAAAACCTGTAACCGGAAAACCTTGACCGACATAAAGCAACGAGAGCGGCAATCCGACGTAGCCGAGACCGATGACTCCCACACGTGCGGTGCGTGATGCGATTCTCGCATCAATATCGTGCAGTCTAGTAGATGAGATATGAGCCTTCATAATTGTTCAAAACTCCTTGTGGTCTGGTCTTCAGATCTGAAACGGGAAAATACTCAGAATCCTCTTTTGACAGCGAGATAGGGAACGAGAGCGAGTTCGGCAAAACCAGGGAGAGGATCCTTCGCACTGAACACGGCCTCCACGTTGCAATTCTTAACCGATGACAGGTAGGTCCTCAAATCAATTTCACGCGCCCGGATGGCCGCTAGCGCCGTCGGTAAGTCTGTGGTAGTACGCATCCAACTGAGCCCGGGTCGCCCAGTGGAACGGCAAATGGGCAGCCCAATCTGATCCGCATACAGCAAATAGCTGAAGTCAACTCCCGCCCGAGCTCCAAGACTGTGATAGCCCCAGGTACGTGCGTTCACGTCAAGCAGTTTGTATTGGGAATCTCTAGGATCGAGCTTGTACTCCACTTCTACGAGCCCGTAGTAGTCAATTGAGCGCAAAAATAGTTCTGAGAGTTCTTCGACGATCGGAGCCTCTATTGTTTCAACGTATGTACTGGCCCTTCCAAACTGAAGCGGATGCTGCCGGCGACGCCGCGCGACCATCTTGCCAACCCCTTCTCCATCACGAAAGAAGGCGCAATAAGATATCTGCTGAGAACCTCCACCGGGAATTACCTCTTGGACCATGACTTCTCCGGGCCCAACCAACTCCGCCGCCTTTTGGAAGGCTTTTCTCAGGTCGGAATGGGTATTTGCGAGCCAAGCTTTCGCTTTTGTGGCATAGATAAAGTGTTCTTTGATCGCAGGCTTGATGGCAAATGGCGGCCGAACATTATCCAGCTGTGATAACTCGTCGGCACGCTCGATGTAATGAGTTCGAGGGATGGGTATACCAAGCTCTGTAGCCTTGCGATACGTATTTCGCTTGTCCCATGCCCACTGCACGACGTCCCATTTTGGAGTTGGAACGCGAAAAATGCGTTCTAGTTCGGTGCGACGCTTCGAAAATGCAGCAACATGTTCGTCTCTGGTAGGGTACAAAACCCACCCATGCAGCTTGAGACGATCGCCAAGATTCACTAATGAGTCAATGGTGACATCGCCGTCGCGAAGGCTTTCCAGCTTTACGAATTGGTGACAATATTTTGAAAATCGAGCAATCGACTGCTCATCGTCCACTACGCATACAGGAATGCCGCGATTTCCCAAACTTCGGACGATTCCCAAACCTTGATAGTCGCCACCTAAAACGACTGCGCCTGTCTTTCCGTTCGGGGAAATTGGCAAGGTGGGACTTGGGACCTGCTGAGCTAGGGCGTTCATAGTTTAGTGGCCGTTCCTGTTTGCGATGTGGCGCACCACTTCTGTTGAAGCGAACTCAGCGCCAGAGACGAAACCAAGGAGAGGGCCGTAACTCCACGTAGCGGGCTTGCCAATGAAGTGCAGGCCCGGAACTGAACTTTCAAGTCCACACTTGAGTACGGGATAGCCGTTCACAGTTTCCAGTTGTTTTACTAATGTAGGAGCAAGAAATCCATATCGTGATACGTCTACGCGGAATCCGGTTGCAAGAAGTGCGTGATCAACAAGGCGTTCGCTACGATCGTCAAGTTGCAGTCGAATCTGACTTCCTTGTTCCGCTGCAGAAATCACCTTCCGCCCGAGCGTGATTGGAATCTCAGTAAGGCGTAGCCTTAGCCATCCTGCACCGGCAGGTCGGATCGCGCGATATGCAGTACGATCTTGGAATTTTCGAGGAAAGAGGCGGAACAAGTGCGGAGCAGCTACTAACCGGCTGATTCCTGCAGGACCGACATCCCGACTCGAATAAAGGAGTGAAGAAATCAAACCTAATCGATGCAATTTGGCGTGCAATCCCACCCAGTTCAATTTCGGTTGTCGCACAATGACTTCTACTTCCGCGCCAGATTCTTTCAAAAGCGCAGCCGATTCCAACGCGCTCTGTCCGCCTCCGATGACTGCGACGCGTTGTCCGCGGAACTTCCCGAGGTCACTGTGCTCACTTGTGTGCGAAGCAAGTGCTGAAAGAATCCCGGAGAATTCCGTCGGGCGACATGCGAAACTGCTGATGCCGGTAGCAATGATGACTCTTCGGGATGCATATTGCTCCCCATCCTCAAGACGGATATTTAATCCATTGGCTCCAGGGGCGATCTCGACTACAGCCTTCTTCTCGACGGTCGGCACAGCTTTGCGTTGAAACCAGCGGCCATAGTCAATAAAACGTTCGATTGGAATCGGTTTCCCTATGTGGTTTCCGCTTTCTCGACAGTAAGCATCGAGTGTCAGTTCATGCCGAGGGTCCGCAATATGCGAAGCGCCCCAGTTTGATCGCAAGCACATCCCCGCGGGCATTTGCTTTTCCCAGAACGACATCGTTTCGCCAAAGACTCGGGTTTCCAGACCTGCGGCTCTCAAATATGCTGCAGAAGCGAGCCCATATGGGCCAGCACCGATGATGGTCACGTTGCTATCGGAGCTATGTATGGTCATAAGTTCTATGTTGGTCTGTGCTTTCCATGAGCTGCGGGAAGAAGTCGTGTCGACTAACGCACCTGGAACTTAGAATTCAGTGTAGTCCCGCCAGATCCCGCCAGATCTAGACCTTCAGTATGCCTTACGAGCATCTGGCCTGATCGGTGTGCAGGAGGTGCTTACCCCGAACTTTGCTAAAGGCTCTCTCGTAAGCTGCGAGGAGCTTCTCAACGGAGTACTCCCACGCTAGTTCTTTTTCGATCCGCCTGCGACCGAATTCCCCCATGCGCGCCCGCTCTTCTGGATGGTCAATTAGCCATAGGATTTTGTCGGCGAAATCGGCTACGTGGTCGACTCCGTCGCTATACAACGACGCGTTCTGTGCACTAAATCGACCTTCTACGCCTTCGAACTGCACGATCGGCTTGCCAAGCGCCATGTACTCCATGATTTTGATCATTGTAGACATGCTATTCATTGCGCAAGGCTTGTCAGGGTTGACGCACACATCCGCGGTCGAAAGGATATCGAGCAGTTCAGCGTCTGAAATTCGACCGGTAAACGTAACCATGTCCTCTAGTTGCTTTTCCGCCGTTAGTTGAAGAAGACTTGTAAGCCCTGGCCCTCCACCTATACATATGAAATGTATATCCCGCCTGCCCATGCTCTTGAGTCGAGCGGCCACATCGATAAGAATGTCCAGGCCCTCCTGTATACTCATGATTCCCACATAACCAATGAGATAGGGCTTGCCTTTCTTAAGGGCTGGTTTGGGAGGAACGGCTTTAAATTTTTTGGGATCGACACCATTGCGCACGACAAACACGTCGTCCTTATCCTTAGATCCGCGAGTTTCTGCTATTTCTCGATAGCTATTGTTGGTCGAAATCACGACATCACTGCAGCGGAAGGTAGCCCTTTCCAGCCAGACCTGCGTCTTGTAGAAGAAATCCTTCCTGCCATACTTGGAATAGTATAGTTCGGGGTTCACGTCATGATGGTCAAATATGTATTTCACTCCGAGCAGTTTGAACGGGAGCGCCACTAGGAAAATGTCGTCTGGAGGATTACAACCCTGAATTACGTGAAAGCCATGTCGCAGGTAGATCCACCATGAGTAGACGAATTCCCAAAATAGAGCGATGGCGTATTCCCACGCGTAGCCAAACAAACTGTTTCCTTCTTCGGTTGTTGGATGGCGATAAATGTGAACCCCGTCCAGGAATTCATATCTCTTTTGATATCCTTCGCCTTTTGGGCATAGCGTCACGACCTCATACCCCGCATCGCGAAGCGATCGCGCCTCCTTCCAGACCCTGAAGTCCATTGGAAGCGGATTATTCTCCACGATAATCAATACTTTCCTATTCACTCAAAGCCTACCTTTCAGAGAGAACCGAAGAGCCCTGCCAAGGCGCAAAGCATGGTGGCCTGCCCCCAGTGAAGTGTTGGGGTCGAGTTTACCAGTCCCGGCCCGTACCGCCGGTAGTAAAAAAAGCCGCTCTTATCCTGCATATTTTCTATCGTCCACCGCGCAACCTTAAGCGCAAGTTCCAAACTTTTCGGATCGCGATCCTTGAAAAACACCAACGTGTCGATCGCTTGCGAACTACACTGAATATCAAGCGGCAGAGTTTTGTGGTTGTAATATCGTGGTGTGCCATCCGCCAGAAAAAATGTTCGTTTCCAGTATTCGTAACCGAAATTCATTGTGGCCACGAAACGATTGTCCCCGGTCGCATCAAGGTAGTATTTGAAACAATCCAAGACATACCCCGTATGAAAGTTGTCGACCCAATGCGCATACGGCGATTCCGCGTAATACCATGACCCATCCGCTCTCTGGAAATTCGCTGTATATTGAAAGGCACACTGAGCTAAATCAATATACGACGTGACACCAGTAAGGGAGTATGTACGTGCTAGTAGACTCGCTGCTAGCGTATTTGCGTTGTGTACCTGGCTATCGAGGCCAGGTACATAAGTTAGGCAAACTGCATCTCCATAGGGATATCTCTCTATATCCTGGAGAAGATGCTCACAGGCACTCTGAGTGATCTGGAGGTATTCATCTTTCTTTAGAAGATCATAGGCGTCCAGAAATGCATGGCCGATTAACGACGTCCAGACAATTGTCGGAACGCCCTTCGGCAGATAGAATCCTCGCGATTGATAATCGAAGTGGTTTCCCCAGCATGCGCCACTGTATCCCTTTGACTGATTCTCTATAAGCCACTGGAGAGCAAATTCCGCCTTCTGTCTCCATATCTCATCGCCCGTGGATTGGTACAGTCGCAAAAATCCGCGTGCTAAAAACCCCATTCCTTTAGAAGAGTGATGTTTCTTAATCCCGAGTAGTGGGCGCAAATTAACGATCGACCGCCGAACACTCTGCTGAAGGACAATCCGTAAAGTCTTTGTCTCGAACGTAAACGGCCGCAATAATGTTGCGCTCAGGCCGTCGAACGTGTCGTATCCCTTGTAGTCGTTTCTCTCAAGCCAGTCAAACAAGAGGCTGATCGAGCCGAACATCTCGCCCTTTACAATACTGTTCTCGCCTTTCTGTTTAATCTCACCAGCAGATGCCGTCATATTTGCCATTGTTGCTCCTACGATCTGTAATTCGCACGAGGTCCACCACTGATTGACCGTCCTGCACTCTGTCGGGCACGCCTTTGAACTCAGAGTCTCTGTTGCCGATTACTATGGTCTGCGCAAAATCGAGCACTGCTTCGACCCGATCCACCATGAGCCGTGAAATGTGAAGTGTCCGGTTAAGAATGAAATCCCTATTGGCGCCGACCTGGCTCGCTATATTCACATTGCGATCGTAGATCCGGAGTTCGCATTTCTTCCCCCAACTGTCGACTTCGTAGCTTAGACTGCCCCACTAAGTTTTATCCGGGCAACGTAGATCATCGTGCTCCCAGACCCAAATTGGCAATATCCCAAGAGCGTGCGCTCCTCTATGCGTAATATGTGCACACGATGTCATCAGGCGAACACAAGCTTGTATGAGCGATCAATCAGGGAGCTATGTTTTCGAGCCGCATTAAGCAGCATGACGGACCACGTCGTTAGTATGAACGCTGCGCCAAAGGATACTGCAAGTAGGTGAAGCTCGGATGTGCCTGTCGGCATCGCACGCCGCAGCACCTGGAGAATTGCAATCTGCGAGATATAGCCGAATAAGGAATACTTTCCGAGCAGTACGACAATCCGCCCCAGCCAAGTGGCGGCCCAACGACTCGCTCCGACTAGGTAAATAATTGCAAGGTTTAGACAAACGCCTATAACCTGAAGAGCATAGTGCGCCTTCCACCGGTACACGGCGATATCAAACAAAATATAGGTAATTGTGAGTATTGCTGGACGGTCGATAATCCTTTCCAAACGAGCAAGCGGCACCATGCCGAGCACAATACCAAGCGATCCGATCGCAATCAATTCTGCATTAGGGTTATCGATGTCCGCGATTCGCATCAAAACCACAATTGAAAATGCGAACAGGCAGAACGCGTGTACTACATAACGCGAATGCCGATATGCAAACACTAATGCCGCACACAGGAGCAGGAGTTCGCCAATCGGCAGCAAGACCGGAAAGGCCGCGTCCTTTACTCCTGGCCTCGCTGTCCCCAATAAGTGTGAGACTAATACGAGCGGGATATTACTGGTGGCGTAGTTCGCCAGCAATCCCTCGATCAGCGCATTTAGCACAATATATACAGCTAGAATCTTTAATCCTCTTATTGCCAGCCTTGTAGGCAGACGGAGATCGTGAACGTCATATTTCACAAAGTAAACGTTCGCAACTATAAAGCCAGTTATGAAAATAAACGAGGGCGATAGGAAGCGGATATAGTTATATACTTCTGACGGTCCAACAAAATAGTTAAACCAATGATAGAACACCATCAAAAGAACTAGAAATCCTTTTGTGAAGTCGAGGGCAGTGTTTCGAGTGATGCCCTTCGCTGCAGGAGGCAGGGCCCCCGTCGACTGGATGGTCGCAGTTGCCATTCTATGTTAACCGCTCTGCGGACGCTGTAGTCGCGCGCTCCGTCGCATTCGCTTCTATCCGGACAACGTCAACCAACCGCTGGTCGGAACCCAATTGAGCCACAATCTCTGCCTTGTCCAATGCCTTCGTCGCGAGAACGACGACGTCGCCAAAGCCAATCACCTCGCCGACTCGCTCGCACAGCAGGCTCCCGATGTGGGGAATAACTTCATCGATGTAATGGCGATTCGAGCCTATGAGGCGACCGAGCGACACATGGTCGTCCCATATTTTCACCTGACAACCCTCCGCGATCAGCCGTTTGATTAACTGCACCGCCGGGCTCTCGCGTAAATCGTCCGTACCTGTCTTGAAACTGAGTCCAAGGACACCAATCTTTCGCTTGCCTGTCCAGAGGATCGATTGCACCGCCCGCTCCAAGTGTTCCTCATTGCTTCGCAACAATGATTCCATCAGCGGAAGATTTAGATCCAGGATCTTCGCCTGATAATTCAGCGCCCTAACGTCCTTGGGAAGACATGAACCGCCGAACGCGAAGCCGGGCGTCAAATACGTGCTCGAGATGTTCAGCTTCGTGTCCGCTTTGAAGACCTCCATGACGGCGTTGGGATCCACGTCCATGTGGCTGGCCAGCGCGCCAATCTCGTTTGCAAATGCGACCTTCAGCGCGTGATATGCATTGCAGACGTATTTGACCATCTCTGCGGCCCGAAGACTCGTTTCGAAAACCGGACCGGAAATCCCCTCATAAAGTTCGCGGAGGGGCTGGACGTACTTTTGATCGCTCGCGCCCAGCACCGTGAATGGCGGATTGGAAAAGTCCGCAATGGCGGTCCCCTCGCGCAGGAATTCGGGATTCGAACAAACGGCGAAATCCACGCCTGCTTTCTTGCCGGAAGCCTGCTCCACAGTTGGAATGACGAGCGTCTCGGCCGTCCCCGGCATCACCGTGCTTCGCGTCACGATAGTGTGGAAGGCCTCCTTCTTACGTAACGCTGTTCCGATCTCCTGGCAAACACGTTGGATAGCTCCGAGGTCCAGTCGCCCATTCCTTTGACTCGGGGTGGCCACGGCAATGAAGGAGATGTCGGATTCAGCGATCGCCAGATTTATGTCATTCGTAGCACGCAATTTGTGCGAGCGATGTGCCTCAGCCACCAACTCTGCCAAGTCGGCTTCGACCATGGGGCTGCGACCGCTGTTCAACATCTCCACTTTTGTGGGATTTACGTCCAAACCGATAACGCTATGGCCTTTCGAAGCCAGGCACGTAGCGGTTACTGAGCCGACGTAGCCTAGACCTAGCACGCTTATCGAAAGCATTGGGAACCCTCTATAAACTTAAATCTTAGTCGTCGACTTGACCTGCTCGTGCTTTGGTTCACGTAAGAATACGGCAGGTTTCTGCTGCTCCCCCTCCGGAATGCGGGGGCGCCGGGGGGTAAGGTATGGGTCTGGATTCCTCGCCTCTCACTCCAGCTCTTTTGAAGCGGCTGCTCGCGCAGCAAACTCACTTGGGGTCTTTCTTTCACAAACTATCATCGAGGGGACGCAGTCCCAGCAGTTTATAATGAATTCGCCTGGGTCAGCCAGATGTTGCGCACTATATTTACATTGAGCGCAATATTGAGCATCGATCAATTCCACATTTTAAGGGTGTACTTTCGTGACCTGCAAATCGCATGCCCTCATGGGATAAGTTGGGAATGGATTCCCCCAACCTATGAAAATACGACTGATCACATGCCTGTCCATACTCTTCCTGAGCCTCTACGCTGAGGCCAAAAATTACACAGTCAAGGCCGGAGGTGGTGGGGACTACGCCACGATTCAAGCCTGCGCTAATGCTATGTCTGCTGGTGACACCTGCACCGTATATGCAGGGACGTATAACGAGACCGTCACGTTAACTGCCGGAACAGCGGGAAACTACAAAACCATCAACGTGAACGGCTCCGATGTGGTGTACGTACACGGCTTCGTTGCCGCCAGCTACACCAAAATTATTGGCTTTAATATCCAGTATCCATCGTCACCCGGTTACGGGTGCATCTCTATTCCAAACGGCACGCACTATTTGTATATCAGGAACAATGTACTAACGGAGTGTGGCGTGTCCGGGCAGACGATGATCAATCTCCCCTGGCCAAATACCGGGTCTTATATTTTCATTCAGGGGAATACGCTGTCCTATGCGTGCGTCAACTCGGGCAGCATAAACCACAATGAGTGCGATTCCCTTTATGCGAATGGGGATCATTGGCTGGTTGAGAACAATGATTTTTCGCATTATACGCTGAGTGTTCTTTTTCTCACAAAGTATGCAATCTTTCGCAACAACACTTTTCATGATCAATACGAGACCGAAGCTGCTGGAAATTATCACACGGATACGTTTTTCAGTGAGCCGGGTGTCTCGGTTCCGGTTCAATACAACGTGATGGAGGGAAATACTCAGTACAATGCCTTCGGTCCAAACGCCAAGGGCCTCTTGGCTCAAAACGAGAGCTGCGGAGGCACTTGCTACAACATAATCGAGCGATTCAATGTCGTGTCCCGAATTGGCGGAGGTGTGACATCTAACGACGCAAATCCTGGCTGGCCCAATTTCAAGGTTTACAACAATACCTTCGTGGACGCAGAGTCCGACATCAGCGAGGGTCCGGTTACAGACAACCACGCTTATAATTCATCGGGGACTTTAGGCGCTCCACACGCTGCAGAACTAAACAATCTTTTTTACTATTCGAGCAGTACTGGCGGTCTGATTACTGGCGGTTGGAACCCATACGGGGCTCCCGATAGCACCGATGCCTACGGATACAATCTGGTTTACTGCCCGTCCTGCAAGACTATTTATGGTCATATCTACGAATCGGGAAGCTGGACTAGCGACCCCGGAAATAAGAATGCGAATCCCCAATTTGTGAATTACGCGAGTCCGGGAAGCCTGTCGAACGATTACCACTTGCAATCCGGATCGCCTGCGCTTGCTGCTGGAACTCATTTGACTACGGTTGCGAATAGTGACACTGGCAGTGGAACATCGTTGATCGTGAACGACGCTTCGTATTTCCAGGATGGCTACGGCCTCTCTAACGACTATTCCACAGTTTCCCCGGACTGTATTGCGATTGGAACGGTCTCGAACCACGTTTGCGTCACCAGCGTCAACTACTCAACCAATACGCTGACGCTGGCCAGTGCTATCAGCCGTTCAGCGGGGCAAAGCGTGTATCTTTACAGCAAATCGGATGGTGTGCAAGTGTTGACCGGGACTGCACCTGATATTGGCGCGTTTTCGACCGGTGGGCTCGCGCCTCCGACTGGACTTGTCGCCAATGTAAATTAAGCCACGGACCCGCTTGAGTAGGACACAGTCGATGTCACGGGACTGCGCTGTAAACATCAACTCAAGCTAACCGGCTGTGGTGCACCATTCTGAGAACTGCCAACTACTCGAACGCTGGCCGCTGCGGCGACGCGGTTGCGGATTTCCGCTTCGGAATACGCGTCGCGCCATGACTCCAAAACGAACAACCTCCACGCGAGCATAACAAAGCCAAGGTGCTTCCGGAAAAAACGAAAGCGCCTTTGGTCGCCTCGCTCGAAGTAGTTCCGAAGCACGCCAGCATATCCGAGTTCGTGTGCCCAACTGCCAGGTCTCAGAACCAGTTCCGCTGCAGCTGTTGAGAACTTCGACTCTGAGCCGATCCACTCATCAGGCATCATCATTCCCAGTTTTTTCCGGTTCGCGATCTCCGCCGGCAGCAATTTGTGACGAACAGCCATGTGCCGGAGTAAGAGTTTGTTCTGGGTGGGACTGCGGAAGAACTGACGCGGTAATCTAGCGGCGAACTCAACGACCCGTCGGTCCTGGTATGGGACGCGTGCCTCCACACTGTACGCCATGCTGGCGCGATCGACTTTCATGTTGAGATTATTGCCGATCTGGTATCCAAGTTCATATCGGCGGACCGTCGAGAACCAGTCTCCCTGTTCCTTCTTGTTCAACCGACCGATCAATGCACTAAAAGCAACGCGGCATTGGCCAAAATTCTGGCCTGAGTACTGGCGGAAGAACAGGTATCGGTGCAGCTCAGAGGGGAGGTACTGGGCGCGTTCACCACTGAGTCGATCGAAATTGCCGTAACCACCGAAGACCTCATCTGCTCCTTCGCCCACCAACGCCACTTTTAGTCCTTCCTCGCGGCAACGACGGTACACGGTCAAGCTCGACATAAGTCCTGTGTCCCAGAATAGATCATCGTAGAACCATGTTAGTTCCCGGAAGTTCTCTAACACGTCTGGCGGCCTGAGGACGATCTCGTGATGGCCGACGCCGAGATGTTCGGCGACCATACGGGCGTACTTACGTTCGTCGTCCGCACACGGTTCGAAACCAATCGAAAAGGTGCGCAATCCAGGGGAGTGCCGAACCGCAATCGCCGCCAGCACACTCGAATCGAGGCCACCAGACAGCAGCAGGCCGACCGGAACGTCGGCGATCAGGTGCTGACGCACCACTACGTTCAGGATCTCGAACAGTTCATCCGCCGCGTTGTCCAGCGAACGCTGGGAGAACGTGTTGACTTCGCTTACAACCGGAAGCTGCCACCAGCGCTGAACGGGCTGCGGGATACCTTCTTCGACCCGCATTGAACCTCCCGGCGGAACCTTGTGCACATTTGATACGATCGCATGCTCGCCGTCCCAGACATATCCGAACTCGACATACTGTGAGAGCGCGTTGTGATCTACTTCAAACTGAAACCGCGGCAGCGCAGCGAACCCCTTCAATTCCGACGAGAATGCGAACCCACCACCCGGTAGCATACAGTAGAACAGCGGCTTGATGCCGGTGATATCTCTCGCCAGGAACAACTCCCTCGATTGCTTTTCCCACACTGCGATCGCAAACATACCACGAAGCCGGTCAAGTACACCTTCCCGCCACTGCATCCATCCACGGAGAATCACTTCGGTGTCGCAACGCGAATGGAAGTCGTGGCCGAGCGCCTCCAATTCCTGTCGCAGTTCGAGGAAGTTGTAGATTTCTCCGTTAAATATCAACACCACATTGCCGTCTTCGCTTTCCATCGGTTGATGGCCCGCCGGTGAGAGGTCGATGATCGCGAGCCTATTCATGCCGAGCCACAAATGAGAATCAGAGTCGTGGTACAGACCGGTGTCGTCGGGACCACGATGCCGCGTAATGGCTGCCATCGATTGGAGCGTCGCTCGGTCCGCTGTGGCCGACCAAACACCGAAGATTCCACACATATTTGAAGTATCTCCTTACACCCCACCCTAATCAGGTGGAGGGGAAATCGAGCTGGTAATCACGACGCCCCGTCGGGAACGGCAGCAACTCGGACGCGACCGGCTCCAGGAAGTATTTCGCGAACCAATGTGATAAACCGAAGCAAAGGATCAAATCCCTGGTACAGCAAAATGACTGCGCCGAGATAAAGAATGACGAACAGGAGAGACTTAACGACGATGAACGTCAGTGCTTCCGTGACGGTATTGGCGACGGTCCCTGTCAACATGTGTCCGACGATAGAACTCGACACCAGGGCTCCGACCAGCGCTGCGATGACGTACCTCCAGACAGCGGCCACTAGAGACGAGACACCAAATCCGATTGGTTGCCCGGCATACCAGAATGCCGGAATCAAGAGGATCCAATAAGATACACTCCAGGCCACAGCGATTCCTGCAGGTCCCCACGGCAACGCTGCAACAAACAGCAGCCCAGTAGTAGTCGACTCCACGATCGTCCATCGAAGCCAGCGCTCGGGTTTCCCGATGGATAAGTGGATCCAGCAAGCTGTACTAGAGAGCAACATAATGCCAATACCCGGTCCGAACATCTCAAAGATCCTGCCGGATTCAGACCATTTGGGTCCGAGCACCAGGCGCACCAACTCTTTCCCAACGAGCGTGAGGTCAGCACCTACAGCCATGCCTACAAAGGCGATGATTCCGAGCGAATTCTTAAGATATCGATTGAAACGCTCAGGGTCATCTTGGAGCTTACTCAGTGCGGCCAGAGCGACATTGTGCAGCGGCGAAATCAGCTGGCTCGCGGAAAGCGCAAACAAATCATAAGCCTTCTTATAGAAGCCAAGCGCCACGGCATTGTATCGCCAGCCTACCAAGAGATTGTCGAAGTTCCTTGTGAAATAATACGCAATGAATGCGCCGTAGGTATTTCCGGCGAATTTCAGCACTGCGCAAGTTCCTACTCCCCTCCGGGGTAAGCTCGGGACCCACCGGCACAACCACCAAGCCCCGATAGTAGTGCTGAGTGAAGATCCCACAATTCCCACCACCAACGCCCAGTAACCCCAGCCCTGCCACGCCAGCACGAGTGCTACAACCGTATATCCGACGCGGGCGATAATGTCGTTGGCGGAGATGGAAGTGAACTGCATAGCTCGCTTTACCAGAGCAACATGGACGACGGAAGTAGAGGCAAGAAAGATTGCGGGCGACACACCAATTGCGACCCGTGTGACCAGCGGATTGTGGTAGAAGTGCGCCAGCAGCGAACTTGCCCCTGCAAAGCCGGCCGCCAGGACAACTCCAATCCCGCAGTTGATCCAGAAGAGATTACTAGCTTGAAAGCGGTCAATTTCGGGCCGTTGAATAACAGCCTCTTCGAAGCCATTAACACCAACACTCATTAGGAGGAGGCTAAAGGTGGTCACCATAGCCACTACACCGAAATCGCCAGGCGTGAGCAACCGTGCCAGGATGACCGTACTAACTGTCTGGGCCGCGAGCCCCAACGCCGCAGCGGATATCGTCGCTGCCGCGCCTCGAACGGCAAGACGTCGCAATTCGCTGCCTAAAGCGACTGGATGGAAAGCACCGCTGTTGTCGAATGGGATCATTCTTCGTCACGCACGGATTGAACAAGTGTAATGAGCGAGGACTAAAGTTGCCCGAAGTTCCTCACCCACAATTTCCTTCTTCTCGAACTTACCATCGTCAAGGTCTACAAGTCACGCTAGATGGTGAATCCTTTTCGACTTATCAAGCAGCATCTTCGCATCAAGTCGTTCAGCGGTATGAGCGGAATGCCATAGAACGTGGATCTGGTTCGCTATCTAGTGTGGGTGCTTGTTGCTATTGTCTGCAAGAGATCGCAGGGTGCAAGCCAGCTTTTACCACCCGCAGCTTTTGAGTCTTATTCTCTTTGAGAAAATATCAATTTACGGGCCCTGGAGCAGTGGACCCAGAAGACAAGTTATCCGATAGTTCTGCTTAACAGATTCTCGTCGACGTTTAACCGAACAGGTGTGACGTGCAATATGGACGAACTAGTGGTAGATGCGACCTATTCCTGACTACGACGAATCACTACTAAGTTCCCGTCCGCGCCGCTCGCGCGAGTTACAAGCACAAACTCGTACTTTGGGTACTTCTTTGAGTAGTTCTTTTCAAGCAGATCACACCAGTCACGCACGTTGCCCCAATCAATATCTTCGATCACATAAATACCGCCCGGTCGGACGTGACTGAGTGACTCTTCCAAGAAGGTGATGTTCCCCTCGAGAGTATGCAGACCATCCTCAATAACTATATCCGCACCGTCCTTTAGATCGGGGTGAGACCACAGCTCACGGATAGAAGACCGATCAAGCTGATCGCAATAAAATGTGTTTATTCGATCTTCCCGAAACAAAATTGTGCGATCGATGTCTGCTCCATATATAAGTGCGTGTGGAAACAGCTCTCGCCATCCGCGGAGAGATGCCCCCGGTGCTCCGAATATTCCCATGTTCGAGGGTGCGCCTGGACTGTTAGTGCCCAAACCCAGCTCGAAGATCCGTAGGGGCTGGTCACATCTTCCGTTGAAGAGGGCCGAATACACTGCGGTATATATATTTCGAGGTTTGTCACTCCCGTACTTACCCATGACGCGGCACATCTTTGTCGGAGCTAATAGGTTTACAGTTTGCAGTTGCTTCACAATATTTGAGTGGAGCTCAGCGCCGAAGCCACGGACTTCCGGCGACCGATTGACGAAACGCGAAGTCCCCAGACGGGGGAGATAGCGCGTTAGGTACCACCACTGAAATCGAATGTGTTGGACGGTCTTTGGCGAGAGGGTCCGGCGAACCAACGGGCGGAGAATGCGTTTAATAGTCTTGCTTGCCGGTTCTTGGGCGTTCATCTGTTCTCCTGGATGGGGTTCAGGACTCGGTTGTGATCGAAACTTCATCATCGATGGCGCGTTGATTTCGACGCTGGCAGCTGATCTTAGGCAAGTCAACGGTAACCTTTCTTACCGAGACAAGTCCGCACCTTGAATTTGAAGCACTTTCGGGGGAAGAAGGGCTGGCTTCGGAGCTCGGCGCATCACCCAATTTAGGACCTGGGTTGTATTTTGCGCTTTTGCCTCCCAAGTTAGACATTCCCGAGCATAGGACATGCCTTCCTTTCGTAAGCGTCTCAAAAGGTCACGATTTGTCGCGAGTTCGGTCAAGATCTTCCCCATGTTGTCGACAAATTCATTCTCGTTCGTAAGGGGCACTTTGAATCCAACATTCGGGCGAACGATATCGCCCGGCCCGCCGAAGTCCGCGACGACCGGCACTGCGCCGCATGCGAGAGCTTCGAAAACTACGCCTGCGCCATTGTCGCGGACCGACGGAAACACCATCACATCTGCAGATCGCAATCGCGTCAGAACCTCATCATGGTTGATCCAACCGGAGAAAACGACGGTGGTCTCGATCCCAAGATCTCTAACTAGCTGCTCAAGGCGGTCCTGCTCCGGGCCATCCCCTACGATTGTGAACCGAGCCAATCCCCTTCGGAGCAGAGGGGCCGCTGCACGCAATCCAAGATCGCAAGCTTTGCAGGGGATCAATCCGCCGACGAAAATCAGCTCCAGCTTGGAGCTGGGTCGCGAAATGCGCGAATCGGCGCAACAGAGCGAGGCACTGATGCCGGGCTCCGGTACAAAAAACAGTTTGTCGCGATGCGCGGTAAATTCACCACAAGCTTGGGACGAAGCGCCAATGATCGCAGCTGCGTGGCGATAGGTAGATCTTGCAAAAGGCAGAAATCGGTAGCAGTTCCTTAAGCCAGAGCTCCATTGTTTCTCGTTCTTGGCTTGGCTAAACCCTTTGACAAATGGAAGAGCGGCCTGAAGCGGGCCTATCACTAAGGGTATAGGACCCTTGCGTAGGAAGAAGGCGAAAGGACTCGGAATCACCGCGCTCATCGGTATGATGCGGAGAACTATGTCGAACTCACCCGCCAAGATGCGGCTCTTCAACTGTCGCCAAGCACGCCATTCAAACACGAATTGAAAGGGAACGCCGAAAGCGGTCCGCGCGTGGGAGTTACTAGAAGTGAAAACGTTGCGCATAGCCCAGGCGAAGATTCGCTCCAGCAAAGGCATTCGAACCACCTCGATGCCACGGAATGGGGCCTTCGCGCGGCGCATAGCGTCTTCATTTTTCTCGCGGGTGACCATCGTCACTTCGTGCAGTTGGGCGAGCGCGGCGGCATGAGAATAGGTGACGTAGGGAATGCTGACCTGCACGGGATGACAGTCCGAACCTAATAGCAAAATGCGTAAGGGATGCACGGATTCTCCTCGTTAGCGTGGTGTTTCGTCTCGCCGGCCCTCGATCGCGGCATCCAACTCGTTTTCAAAACCTATTCCGCTATTTAGGAATGGGACTGGGCTCGCGCCCTCCGGCGTATACGCCGTCTGCTCATGACCTGCAATCTCGCTTATCTGCGCTGGTCTGGTCACCGCGGCACTTCTGAACAGATCTGGTTGTGAAGTCGCTATGGTGACAAGTAGAAAAATTACCCAGGCGGGGTTCATAATTCTGAAGGCATTCTCGGTATAGGCGTTGAATAGCGTACAGAGAAGAAATCCAAGGATCAACGAAGCCGTTCGCGGATTCTGTCGCCAACGAAGGATCACTCTTCGGTATGCTGCTAGGATCAAAGCAGCGATGAAGCAAACTCCTGCCCAGCCAAGGTTTATGTAAACCTCGAGGTACCCGTTATGCGCCTCGTTGATGGGCAGGTTTTCTATAGCGTGGAACATAAATTCTAGTCGCGGCCCGAGCCAAAAACTCTCGAAGCCGGTCCCGATCCACGGGTTCGTGTGCCGACTCAGCACCAAATCCCAGACTACCGTCCGCCCACTCAGTGTCGAGGATTTTCCCAATGTTTCCACCATGTCGCTCTTGCCGAAGATGGCAAATGTACTGAGGCCAAGAACGGTGAGAACTGCCAGGTGCACAACCGCGGGCTTCCGCCAGGGATGCATCGCTACCCACACTACAGCAGCAGAACAGGCAAGCCCCACGATGGAGGTTGTGGAGTTACACAGACTCAGCAGGTTTACGATTATCGCGATGATCGTGCCATACACTAATAAGCGACGGCTCCGGCTGGGATCATCCCGCTCGCGGTAAATGGACCAGAACATCCACAGGAAAAAAACGCCATAGATCAAGCAATCCAAGCCGAGTGAATTCTTTTGGTCCGCTAAGCCTACGGGTTCCAGCGTATAGCTATTCGTCGGCCTGCGTCCGATCTGCGGGTAGTACCTGATAACAAGTTCCGATAGAGGAAACAGTAGGAAACCGACCCGGCAGAAAACCCGTTTAAGGGCGGCTAACGGGCGGCTGTCCGTCAGAATAACAAGGATCATGCTCACATCGCCGATTGCTGATTTGTTCCATCGTTTGAAAGCCACCAGTGGAAAATCCGACCACGAGATGCTTAACAAACAGAACAAAAAGTACGCAATGAGCAGTCCGTTCTTTCTCAGCAATGAGCCAGTCCTGTCTGTTCTCGTAAAGAGCACTGCCAGCGCCGCGACCATCAGGCTAGTGAGCACAACCTGTTCAACGGGGCTTCCTTCCTCATATGCAGCGGACGCATTCACAGCATAGCTGGGCGAAACGTTGAGCCAAAAAGAAACGGATTTCGAACTGATAACGAACAGCCATATCGTAGGAATCCAAAGCGCCTTCGAGCCCCGGGCGCCGTCATACCGGTTGAGGTAAAAGAGCCCGGCGATGCCGGTCACACAGATTAGAGTGGCAACAATCGATGGCATTTAATTCGGTTCGGACTGGGACTCGTTCAGTCGTACACGACTGAAACAGGGCCTCGCGGTGAGGTACCCGTTACTGTCTGCGCAAGTTCGTGGCTCGCAGCGTTTCCACTGCGGTAACAACCGGGAGAATACGTGCGCCAGATTGCGCAGCGTATTCCACTACATCTTCAAAGAAAGACCGCGTACAGCCGAACGGGCTGGGCGAATCGGATATGTCGTGGGTAGCAAATATCAGCCAGCCATGACGGCGGCAATTCAAGTCGATGATTTCGCGCACTGGCCGAAGATCGCCATGCGTCTTCTCCAGAAAGAACGCGTCTAGCATGTTAAGGTCAACAGTTCCGGCATTGATGCCCTGCTCGCCAGCGCGGCAGCACCGAAAGTGAGATGCAACCCGGCGCTTGTTCATCGGATGCGGACTGCAGTATGGGTATGAAAATGTCCGAAATTCTGCACCCGGCAATGCTTCCCTCAACATCCGGGAGTTTTTAATGACTGACAATTCGTAATCCCGCGCCGTTGTTTTCCGCGAATCACAGTGACCGTAGGTGTGACAACCGAGTTCGTGCCCCTGCCGGACAAGAAGCTGCAAATCCTCAATCTCGAACATCTGTCCGGGGCCACCCTTTTGCCCCGCCAGGCCCAAAGCCACGTAATATGTTCCGGCGAAGCCGTGTCGGTTCAGAACCTCCCCACCCACCAACGCCGAGCGCGGAAAATCATCAAATGTGAACGAGATCAACGGCGGGTCTGCCTTCACGATCATCAGGCGCCGGCACACTAATTTGGCGGCATTCCGCATCCAGTAACCGTGAAATCGAGATATTAAGCTGGGAGAACTCATCGAATTCAGGCTACTGGCGAACGGCTTCCAAGGACGCTAGTGCGTCGGCGGACGCCGACGCGGTGTCGATTAGCTGACGTTGCAAGAGTTCGAGTGTCAGCAGACTGTGGATTTCAGAAGTGTAGTTGCGGTCTCCCCGGATGTGGCGGTTGACCATATTCTCCACTATCGTTCGACACAGATACGGCCGTGAAAGGCTGCGGCTATCGAGGAGTACTTCGCGCAAATAGTCGGCGATAACGTCACGGTACCAGACACGATAATGTGCGTACTTGTGGCGTCCTAGAAACAGCCTTTCCAGGTGCAACCGCGACAGCAAATGGTCAATTCTTGCCATCCACTGCGGCATACCGTAATCGTACGCGTATTCCGCTTTAAACGAGAATTCACGCAGCTGGTGTCGGCATTCCGACAGGATCCCTTTGCCATTGACGGTCCTCCCTCGGTCAGTCGGAATCCGGGCTAGTTGGCCACATCCTTCCGCAATTAGCCGCAGACAAACATCTTCTCTACAGGCTGACTGCGGTGCGCGGTATGCTATCCGCACTATCTCATTGTCGAGGAAGGGCGTGCGAGTGGTGATCTGCGTCTCTTCCAAGGATAGCAGCCCATAGTGATACCAGGGCGTCTGACGAAACACGGTGAAGGTCAGCGGGTGGCACTTCACCAGCTCGGAATAAGTCTGCCGGGTTTGTCGGACATGGGTCATCAACTCAGGCTGATATAGGCCGCGTGCCGGCTCGATGGGCTTAAACATGCGAACTCGCCGCAGAACCTCACCGCCATAGTTCCCGGTCATGCGGACGGGAGCAATTTCGCGAGCGCGCTGATTTACGTACACGTTCCTGGCATTGATCACCGAAGTGCAGCCCTCGCTGAGATATACGGCGCGCTCTAGATACTTCGGGGCGTTCGACAGGAACTCATCCGCCAGCCGGATGATCTGGTGCGATTGCCCAGCAGCATGCGCGACTTGACGTCCAATACGAGCATCATGACAGTCTCGGTAAGGTCCGGCGAATGTATAGCAGGGTAGCGAGCCTGGCGCGGCATCGTGCCAGGCCATTACGATACGCGTGTCCAAACCACCGGTAATCGACATTCCGATGGCTTCTTCACCTCGAAAATATCGGGGTAGCACGCGTGTAAAGACTTCCCGCAGCTCGCGGTAGAACGATTCCTCGTCAAGAATGGGCAGCTCTTCGCATTCGCGCGGATGGAAATAAGCATTCTTGCGATCGAGGCGCCCGTTGCTGAACGTCCATGCTGACCCGGGAGGGAGGACATGCACGTTGGCAAACAGCGTTCGGTTATTGACCACGCACCCGCACGAGATCCATTCCCCCATCGCGACTGCGTCGATTTTCCGTAACTCGGATTTGACAGCCAAAATGGCCTTGGCCTCCGCCGCGAAATAGAACCCCTCTTTTGCCTCGTGGTAGTAGAGTCGCTGAAGCCCATAACGGTCGTTGAATAGCACCGCAGACCCGCGCGCTGTGTCGACAAGTAAACCGTGGAACCTGCCGTTCAGCCGCTCTATGAACCGGGGATCGTCTTCCGCGAGATGCACGAGGTAAGACGACCCGCTACCCTCGATCGTGTGCTTCTTACTCTTCAGTGCGTCAACTACACCCGGATCCGGGAATTCCTCGCCTGCAAACATAAGGACCAGTTCGCCGGTCTCATTGCGGAGAGGCATCCCATCCGCAAATGAACCTTTCTTTGCGACCCACCCGGCGTAAATGCCGCGAGTTGCATCTTCCCAAGTTCCATTGACGTAGAAATCTTCATGCAGCATCACGGCGACCATTTGTCGCAGTCGCGCGCGGGCTTGCGAGGGTGGGAGTTGAGTAATGAGACCAACTAATCCCGGCATTACCGTCCCTCCTGAGAAAGTCGTGGCTGGGCGCCACTACCGCGGCTATGCCATGCTGCCCGAAGTTCCCTGAATTTATTCCAGATAGGCGCAGGTACCCTGTCGATGAGCTTTCGGTGTAGGCCCAGCGCGATACCTACGCGACCGAGTGGCGTGAGAGGAACGAAATAACGCGGCAGCTCGACCCGCGAAAACCCGTTGTTTTCCTTGAACTCGGAAAGCGAATCCCTTCCTTTGTTCCCATATGTAAACTTGAGATACGTTAGAAATGGAATTTTGCGCTCGGCGCAGACCCGCACGGCCATTCCGATGAGCGCGTTCGTTGGAGCCTTGTCCCGGTGTTCTATTAATGAAAGAATGTTCATGAAACCAGCATGAGTCTTTGTTTCGTCCACGACCAGCCTCGCGAACCCAATCAGCTTTTCACCAAGGTAAGCTCCCAGGAAGATGCTGTTGTCCGGGTGCGTTGCTTCCTCCCGGTACACTGTGTCAAGGTCCTTGCCATAATGCGGGAAGCGCCTACCCTGGCGAACAGGGACTTCGTTATAGATCTCCCAAATGCCGCGCACCAAGTCGTTGCTGAACGGAACCTCGCGCAGCACGACACCGCGCTTCTCCGCTTGTCGTGCGCGGTTCCGAGCCAATGAACGGATCTGTTGATTCCACCAATAGTCGAATGTGGACACTCGCAAAACGGCCAGGTTATCCCAAATCATCGGATAGGGATATTTCTGCTTTGTGTCTGGTGGGAGCTGCTGAAAAGTAAAAATGTCAATCCTAGTACTGCACTTCTTCGCAGCGTTCAGGATCGGCTTTGGGTCGTCGAGGAACAGAAAGTTTTCCGCACCGATGCGCGCGAAACGCAATAGCCGCCCGGTGATTTTGATCTCTCGGTCAAGAAGCCGCATGGTCGAGTTCATGTAAGTCGAAGAAAATGGAGTCTACCAAGGACTCGTCAATACTAATGCCTTAGGATCTGGAGCGAACCGCTGGGAACGTCAGGCTTCCGGGATGATGCCCAGCACATCGCTCTCTATGCCTAGCCCCCGGTCGAGACATGCCACGGTGGGTCAGGTGATCTCCCAATTCGGCGGAGATACCCGTAGTAGATGAAAAAGCTAGTGAATTGATGCTATCAGTCATTCCCAATGCACACAACAAGTCGAACAATAAAACGCTGCGTGAATCGTTTTACTTAGAAGAACGATCGGATCATATTCGTATAGCAACGGCAGCATCGCGTATTGGCAGACCACGACCAACATACCCTCTCGCGTCCGATTTGTCCCATGCGCTCTGGCCCGCCGTGGGTGATCAAGCAACAGAGACCCTACGCGGTGCAGCTAATCCTACGGCAACGTCCGAGAACCATTTATTGGGTGCTGGAAGTACTGGAGGCTGACTTGGCTTGGATAGTCCTGTCGGACTGCAAGTATCCAGCAATGAGCTCAGCGAAATGACGTTCCCCGCGTGTGTTCACATGAACCATGTCGGCAAAGCTATTGGAATCGAACTGCCCCATACCATCGATATAAGGGATGCCTGAACGTTGAAGATACTCGATGAGGTGTGCATGCGCAGCGGAGTAGAGCGCATGGTATTTCCTGGCGTTCTCGCCTGAAGCATAGGTATCAATCAGCTCATCATTTACAGGACTGATGAATACAACAAGCCGATCGTTACTACGCTTCAGAATAGAATCCACGTCGTTGACCCAGTCAAACGGCTGAAACGGGGCAAATGTGACCTGCTGTTCGAAAACCTGAAAACGACGGTGAGCCATGTCGCCGTCGCGATACCATACGCGGTCGCGGCGCGGTTCAATACCGTAAAACTGCTTCTTTTGGAGGCAATTCATCAGGATGTCCAAATCAAGGATAATCAAAGGCCGCCTGAGCTTAACCAATTCTTGGTTTACGAGATTGTCACCGAGGACACGCTGAAATCGGCCTGGATAGTTCCCCGCCGTCACTTCCTCCCGCCTGAATGTAAGGGCCCGATTGGGCATCACGTCGAGGACAACTGTTGCGCCATTTGTACCGTTGCTCGCCAGGAGTCGCGCTGCCTTCAAGAAATCCGGAGGATCAGCCCCGTCCAAAGCTCCATTGAAAACGCGCCTCCTAGTCATTTCCTGCACTATGCTTGCCAACGAATCCTGCGGCGAATTGACGTAGGACGAAGCAAACACTGAATCACCCAGGACAATAACTTCTGCTTGGGACGTACTGTCCCAGAAGAGGCGGTCGCGCGGATCCTGATAGGCACGCCAGTCCACACATCGCGCAAACAGAACGCTCGCGAGCATCGCTGAGGCGTAGAAGAGCCCTACGAACATGATAGCCTTAGCGAGGAATGCCTTGGCACGAACAGGTCGGCTAGAACTGGAAGTATACAAATCCGACATTGTCGTAAACTGAAAGATAAACCAATGCGAGAACCAAAGCGTAATATAGCGACCACCGCAACCATAGAGGTTGTGTCTGTATCCGGATCCGTTTCTTCAGATAAAGTCCAGAAAACATAAGGATAACCGCGAATGCCATGAGGGCGAAAGGGCGCATTCCCATGTCCATAAGGATCGGGCTCAACAGTGCTGCAACGCCCGACGCTTGGCCCGCAAGCGGTGACACATGAGTACTCGTCATGGAGAACAAATGTGTTACGACGTACCATGCGTCCGAGAGTGAATTAGCGCGGAAGAAAATCCAGGCGAAAGAAACAAGGTTGAAAGTCAAAAATACTTGAATGAAGCGTCGGACGCGGCGATTCTTAAGTTGTGCAATCTCATACGCTCGGTTTTGCCACGGCTTGATGAACACAGAACTGGCAATAAAGACTCCGTGCAATGCTCCCCAGACGACAAAATTTAAACTGACACCGTGCCATAATCCGGAAAACAGGAATGTCACCATCAGCGCGGAGGCGACACCTAGAGCCCGAGCGTCGCGCCACTGCATCTGTAGCGGCTTGAAAATGTAGTCCAAAATCCAGCGCGAGAATGAGATGTGCCAGCGCCTCCAGAAGTCGGCGACCGAAGTAGCCAGATAAGGCGAATTGAAGTTTTGCGTAAGGCTGATGTTGAACATTCGGGCTACGCCAAGTGCCATATCCGTGTAGCCAGAGAAATCCGCATATATCTGAATCGCATACATGTAGGTAGCCGCAGCGAGCGTGATACCGCTATAGCCGTGTGGATCGTAGTAGACACTGTTGACGTATGCCGCAAGACGGTTTGCAACTGCAACCTTTTTGAACAATCCCCAGGCAAACAAAAGCAGCCCGCTTCGCAGGTTCTCGTAATCGAATCCGCGCAGCACTTGCAACTGGGGCAGAAGGTCGGAAGACCGCTCAATCGGGCCTTGGAGTAGTTTTGGAAAGAACCCTAGGTAAAGCGCAAAGCGGCCGAAGTGGTGTTCCGGCGCGGAGGTTCCGAGATACAGATCGACAAGATACGAGATTGCCTGCAGCGTGTAGTATGAGACGCCGAGCGTTACGAACCATTTATTGCCGATATCAGTCGTCGGTAGTAGAGCGTGAACCAGCGGGTGCAGATACTTGATTCCCACCAGGACAACAAGATTCGCGGCTATTCCGGCCCAGAGTAGTCGTCTTCGTACAGCTTCTTCGCAACAACTCGCAATGCGTAGTCCGCCGACGTACGAAATGAGAACTACAAGAGTCCAAGCGGCGATCAGCAGCGGGGCCTTCAGCTCCGCGTAGAAGAAGACGCTGGCGGTCAGTAGCACGGCCCACCGGCTGGCCGCGGGTACCAACAGGTACGCCGCCCAGACGGCTGGAAAGAACAATATATATTTCAGCGAATCGAACTGCAATCTGAGACTCTCCGAAGCTATGTCCGCTCGTGCCTCTTGGAATCGACAAGGCGTTGCAAGTCACCCACGTTCTTCAACCTAAGGACTTCGAGATTGCTGAAACGAATTTGAAAGTGTTTTTCCACGGCCACAATGACATTGACGTGACTCAATGAATCCCAACCGGGCACCTGAGAGGCTGTCGTTTGTTCATCAAGCTCCCAATCGTCAAGATTGAGAGCGCCAAGAATGGTCTTTTTTAGTTCGTTTGAGATCATTTGCTCTTAAGCTCCAGATCGCGCTCGATCAGGATACGTTCCCGATTTGCTTTGCGGCTGGGTTTTCCGGCGGAGCTCTTGATCAGCCAGCGTGGCGTCACCAGGTAAACACTCGCTATCGTCACGTCAATCGCCATCCCCGCCTTTATTACCTCTAGGCGGAGCACTTTCCTTGAGCTCTCGTCTTGAGCGTTAGTCTCTGCGACTACCGCGACCTGTTCACTGCCGAGACTCACGTTTTCCTCGGCGAACGCAACCACGCGGCCTGGGATAATCCCCGCAACCTTGCTCACCGCATCTTCCACGTCTTCGGGAAAGACGTTGTTACCGGCGACGATGATGATGTCTTTTTTGCGGCCGATCACGAACAGATGGCCTTCAATCTGAAATCCGTAGTCTCCGCTGTAATACCAGCCATCCTGGAGCACCTCCGTTGTTTTCTCTGGATAGTTCCGGTAACCATCGAAAAGCGATACGGAGGAGATCGCGATTTCCCCGATGTTCCCTTCCCCTACATCGCGTCGGTTCTCGTCGACGATACGAACTTCGCAGCCGTCGATCGGCTTACCCGACGAAACGCAGATCCGTGCGGGCTCTCCTTTCGACGCGAGTTTGAAAATACTGCGGGACAGCTCGGTTCTATCCAGGGAAAGAGTGGCTGGCTCAACCTCGGGCGGCATTTGGGTTACAGCGAATGTCGTTTCTGCCATGGCGTAGCAAGACGATAGTGCGCTTGAGCGCAAACCATATGGCTGAAAGCGCCGGAGGAACTTCTGGTGGCTCTCGTATCGCACTGGCTCACTGCAGTTGATAACCATGCGCCAACTAGAGAGGTCGATGTCAACCAATTCCTCGTCGAGAATCTTGTCGGACATCATGTTGTAAGCGAAGTTCGGCAGCCAGGTCACGGACCCTCGCTCCGTCGAGATCGCCTCCAAAAGCAGTGACGGAACAAGCACCCACTCGAACGGATCGATCTGGATTGTGGGAACGCCGAACGCGAGCGGCAAGTGAAACGCCGCGATTAGGCCCATGTCGTGGTACAGCGGCAGCCAACTTACGATCTTGTCATCACGTGTAAGGCGGATCGCCGCCGAATAGCGCCCGACATGTTCCAGGACCGCGCGGTTGGACAACATTACAGGTTTTTGCAGACCAGTTGTGCCCGATGAGTGTTGGAGGAGGAACGGGTCTCCCAGCATCATGCTCCGTCGCGTGTCGACAATCAATCTCTTGTGGGCTTCGCTCACATTCGGCTTGTCCCATTCGAGCGGGTAGCACAGTCCCTTGATGGTGCTTTTGTCGCTACGGACGATAGGCTCGACTTTGGCTTGCAGCTCACGCTCAGTAAAGATCCACTGTAAACCGGATCGCTGGGACATGCCTTCGATTCCCTGTCGAAACTTGTCGGGATGAAGACGGGCGTTCGGATAGGCCAGGATCGCAGGAATTGCCCCGATTGAACAGACTGCCAGATACAGTGGGTAGAGGTTACGGTTGTGACGCAGGATGATGGCGCACACGTCTCCGCGACGGACGTTTCTCTCGACGAGTTGGCCTGCCAGATCTTCCGCCGTTACCAACAACGCGGAAAAACTCCAGCGAAACGGCTCTTCACCAGCCGTCCAGTGAATGATAGCGTCAGTCTCGGGATACTTCGCGGCGTTCTCGCACCAACGGTGCCAGACTGTCGAATTCAAAGATGGGTCTAGAGACATTCGAATTTGAATGGTTTCGGATCCCTCACGAAAAGATAGTCACCCTCGACGATCGGGATACCGGGAAAGCAAGCACTGACGCAAATTTCAATGATGCCAGAGCAGTGTTTCAAGCTCGCGTGCGCTGCTAGTCAGTTGCTAATGGGGGTTGCAATTGATTCTCGGATCAGTCACTGACATAAAATCCAAGCCGTTGAAAACCCCGCGCGCATTCCTTGGATGCTTTCTTAGCGTGCGCAGAGCTGCGCACTCAAGGAGAGGAAACTCACGTGAAGTGGTTCGCCCGCGGCTGCAGCCAGATTAGACAGCACTGCAGTTTCCTGTAAGCGGTCGACTTACCCGGCGACAACTTTCTCAGTGAGTGGAGACACAAAGACAAGAAAATATTACGAGAGAAACCACTCTGAACTCGTCCCAACAATGCCCTTCCTATGTCCCTCGAACCTTTCCCGGTGTCGCGATCAGCTCATGTTGCGCGTTTCGGCTGCTAGCGATCACGCCATACGATCCTACATACCTATCGCCAATTGACATCAGCGCATGGAAGCATGCAGAAAAACAGTGATCATGTTTCTCGCCGCGTCACTACGTGTAACCCACAAAAGCCCAAGAGCCTCGCGCCATGATCCGAAAGCTTTATTAGGTATTTTAGAAACAAATGCTGCCCGAATAATCCCACAAATGGCAAGATAAGTATGTAGCAAGGTACAGCGATAATAGACTTAGTAGCACTACCGACTAGATCGGCTCCGTGCTTGTGGAAATTGCTGCCGCGAAGAAGAGCTCGTCTGAGCAAGTATCGACGTCGGCAACGAGATTCGGGAACAACTTCATGCACTGTTGCTTCATTGCACCAGATGAATTTCGAACCGCGGTCAATCATTCTGCGAAAGAAATCCATGTCAGAGCCGGCGCTGCCCATTTCGACTCGGAACGGCAGAACATCCGCCGGCAGAATGCTGCGAAGGAACAAGACGTTTCCGGTACGCGTCTGAGACCAGTCCAAAAGAAAGCCGGTCGGGTGCGACGGCCGCTCAAAAAATCGCCCTCTAATCGCCCAAGCTGGCGGTTCAAAATCGAACGCGGGCCGTACTGGCCCAAGTACGCCATCTACATTGTGAGCTATAAGCGTCTGGAACAACTGGAAAAGCCAGTCGTTGTCCGGATATTCGTCGTCATCAATGAAAGCGACAAGGTGACCGCTAACGTTAGTAAGTGCCTTGTTCCGTGCAGAGGCAATATTCTGTTCCGGCTCAACAAAGTACCTCACGGCATGTCCGCCGATTGATGTGAATGAACCCACAATGTCTTTGGCACTTTCGGCTGAATCGTTGTCGACAACGAGAACAGAGTAAGTGAACAGTCCCATTGTGCGTTGGTCGACCAATTTTTCTAGCAGGCGACGCAGGCATTCCGGACGCCTAAACGTGCAAACGCAAACATCAATGTGGGGAGTCGTATTAACCAATGTGGGTTTCAGAGAAGCTTCCTCCTAACACTGGCTAGAGCCCGTCGAGCCTGCTCGGCCTTGTGCAATGTTGGTTTCATCATTTGGAACAAAGTTCCAGTAATCGGCTTCCCAAATGCCAGGGGACGCAAGCGACGGTTACGCAAACAATCAAGCACCGTTGCCTCAGTAACTTCAGATTCCACGCCGAGTGACATCGTCAGTGGAAACGACTGATTCCAGGCATGGAAATCCAGACCGACGAAGGGAACCATGCTGGAGTTCTGCAGCAATTGTGCGGCTGTCTCACTTGGTGCCCACCCATCGTACTTTCGGTTCCAAACCTCAATACCTAACAGGTTGTCACCCCAGCATGGCTTGAAGCACTTCCAGGCGTCGCGCCGCTTTGGATGTGCCAGAACGGCAACGCCATTCGACGCTCTCACCGCCTGTAATACTTCCGCGGTTCCAACGCCCTCCCCAAGAAAAGGGACATCGCCCCAAACGAGAACATGCACGCGGTTCGCTGAGTCGCTGTATTCGATTCCAGGCATAATCAGGAGCTGATTTGAGCTCGCTTCAGCACAAGCGCCGCGAAATTGTGCGAGTCGTTCTTTCGTGAATCCACGATCATGCTCCGTCATCATGAGCACGCGGCAGCACTTGCGACTAAACTTGGCCCTCAATGCATTGAGCGACCATTTCGCATCGTAGGACCAGTCGGAGTGCACATGACAAACAGCGGTAATGCCCATCGTGGCTTTCTTAATGTCCAACATCCTTGAAGATATTTTGGCGAAATGTGTAGAAGCAATCAGCAAAAAACACGAAGGGGTCATCCGAACGCCAGTTGTAATATCGCTCACCGCGTCGAAGCCGCAGAACCTCAGCGAACGACTTACCAATAGATGGCCAGTCACTTAGAGCCTTTGATCTGGGACCGCGAATCACGAACAGCAGGTGCATCAGTTCCCGGCCTAGGTGTCTGCAGACCAGCCCAGGCGATACGGAGGTGGCTGTTCCTACCGGTGCTTTTGGATTTAAGGCAAGCAGCGCACTCCATGCTGGGTATTCGAGCCCTTGTCGGCGCGACAACGCAGTGCTACCCCAGGGTCGACCGTTAAGTTCCACGAACCAAGCGTCTCCGCTGCGGTCCCGAAGCAGCTCGATCATGAAAAGACCCCGCCATTGGGCCATTTCTATAAGTTTTTGCACCTTCGGCGTAAGATCAGAAGGTACTGCCTGCGAGATGCAGGCAGAAGAACCCGAGCCTTGAGGATTCATCATCCTAAGTCTACGGTGAGCGCTCCAAGCTCTGATTCCGCCCAGTCCAGCAAGGCCGAAGATACCTTCTCCACTCCCCACAACAAAACTCTGCGCCAGCAGGGGGACACGTTCTCCCCACTTGTCCAAGGCTTGGTGCAACTCACTCTTATTCGCACAAATGAATTTGCTGCACTTGACCTTGCGATTGTCGCGAACGGGAACGCAGTCAACCGGCTTCAGGATCATTGGGAAACCCACAGCGGCACTGAACGCGAGCGCATCCGCTGTATTGTTCACTACCGCGGTCTGCGGAACCTTGAAACCACTCTCGCGTGCAATTTCAGTCTGAAGCTGCTTGTTAAGTGCGATCTTTGCCGTATCGCCTTGCGGCCCAACCAACAGCCAATCGCGCCCAAGGTCCAATTCATTGAAAAGCCAAACGGCAGTGTCATCTAAAGGAAAAAGCAGCCGGGGAACACCGCCATTCCCGCGCCAAAGTTCCGATTTCATTAGGCGCTCGACATCGGAACGCGCGCGTCGCAGGTCGGACTCGGGAGGCCAGATCTCGTGACAAACCACATGTCGGCTTTGTCGCAAGGCGGATTGCTGACCCTTGCGCGCTATTACGGTTACCTCGAAGCCGGCATCCACGAGGCTCCAAGCAACTTCAGGCGCGGCGAGGGCTTCAGAAAAGCCCATAACAACACTGCAATGCACCATCATTATTTTGGGAAATGGGAGCTTATCAGCCGAATTGACCCTACGCACGCTGCAACGCAGATGCCGTAGCGAACGTTAGAGCGGGTGGGCGGTCACCTGTCCACCGACGGAAGTTCCCCTCCGTCAAGAACCGATACTCCCCAGGATTAATGGGATGTGTCTCGATCTCCACAACAAAGCGCCGAGCCAAAGTGAAGATTCGCTGCATGCGGGCCGCAGATGCAAACGGCGGGAGTGAAAAGAAGAAATCTGTCAATCGATATCTACCACCTAGCAGGGTACGGCTGAACAACCGAAAAACAGAGTTGCGGACGAGCTTTTCACCAGACTCATACGAAAAGTGGCGCCTTACGATCGTCCCGGATGGTAGGAGTTTTTGAAGCAGCACGTTCGCAGAAAGGTGCATGTGATGATGGCCGTCAATACGGTCTGGCGCCTTTCCGTACAGGCGAATAAACTCTTCGAACTGGCAGGCCACAACATACTCAAAAGAATTCGCCAATTTAGGGTGATACAAGAGCCGCGCGGAACAGTGCGCGAGCAGATACTCGCTGACCTTCTGGTGATGGCTTGCCAGCGCAGATGGAATCTGATTCGCAGAAAACGGAGAGCTAAGATTCAGGTGAAGGCCGATGTCGAGCCCTTGCTCGGTAGCGATCGTTGCGGCGCGCTCAGAATCTTCCATGAAAACCATGCCGCTGGCCGAGGAAAGCGCGCGACGCTGGAAACATTCCAAGATTCGATTGGTGGTTTGGTTATCGCGGCCCCAATCGTCGGCATTGATGATGAGAGAGCCGCAAGAGACCGGCGTGGTATGAATGTTCGCTTCCGTCAACTCAACCTCGTCGGCCGACTTGATGCGTTGGAGCGGAACTCCTTCTGGATTCTTGCTCTGCATCGCACGATCCAAGGACAAAAAACAGTTGTTAAGCACAATAGCTAGAAGGTTTGACATCGTCGACAACGACTGAGCTGTTACGGCGCATAAACCGGCATAGGCGTTGCATTTGCTCTCGTCGATGGAAAGCAATCAGATCGTGCGATACGGGACGCGGAACTTGCCGGATTAGGCTCCAAAGATAGCCCGCCGCTAGGGCGAGTCCACCGGCTAAAACTGGAGGCTGGGTCGCTTGACGAGCGGCCCTAAAGATTTCCCACATTGGGTGATTGCCTATTGCGTAGTCCTTCATTCCAAGATTAAAGCGTGACGTCAGCAGGCCGCGCCCCGCCGTCCCCATCGCACGATGGTGCAAGCAACTCTTCTCAGTAAAAGTCCGAGTCTTCCAACCCCTCATTCGCGCGGTGATCACAGCTATATGATCAATGGATCCGCCCTTTACCGGCACGTATCCGCCGATCACTTCGAAACATTCGCGGCGAAACATCTGGCATGCTCCCGACACGTGCTCGATGTTCACGAACCGATAGTTGTAAGTCTCACCCGACAACTCTCGAAAAGGTGTTCCTACCAATCCCAGCGCTCGATTAGCCGACAATTTCCCAATCAAAAATGCAAAATAGTCGGCTTCGAATGAGATATCTGCGTCTAGACTGACGATGACGTCGTATGGCGTGTCGCACAGCTTCGCATAGCCAGCATTGAACGCGTGAACTTTGCCGGCGAAGCTCCTTTCAGTGCGTTCCGGCATGCGAACCAGTTCGATCCACGAATGCCCTTCCGTGTACTTCTTTATGATGTCATCGGTCCCATCCGTGGAGCCATCACTCACGATCACCCACTTTTGGGGAAGCTCGGTCTGACTAGTCACAGACTTAAGCGTCAGTTCAATGAACCTTGCTTCGTTTCGCGCCGGCGTGACGATAACATATTTGAGGCTTTCGGACATGCTTTCTTTCATTAACGATCAACGATTGATTGGAGCGGGGGACTGGAATCGTCCAGTCTCTCCGAGTGGACCCCGGCGCATCGCTCTCTATACTTCCCCCGCATGCTCGACACTGAGTTTCCTGATGACAACGTATTCCGGATTATCGAACTGCTAACTCATAAACAGCTAACGATTCATTGGAGCGGGGTAGTCCCCAGCGCATCGCTATACTCCCCCCCGCATGCTCCTCGCTAGACAAGACAATCTGAGTCTAGAGTCGTCGGTCATCGAGACAATAACGGTTCGGCAAGGAATCGAAGAGTTTCTTCTACGACTCGGCTTTGCTGTTGCTGCGTGAGTTGAGGAAACATCGGCAGCGACAGAATCTCTGCTGCAACTTTCTCTGCGACCGGGAAATCGCCTTCGATGTGATTCAGAGAGGCGTACGCCTTTTGCAGATGTAAGGGAATCGGATAGTGAATTCCCGTCCCGATCTCGGATTTTCTTAATTCCTCCATCAGAGCTTCCCGATTTTCCACACGGACGACGTAGAGGTGATACACGGCCTTCGACCAGGCGGGCTCGTACGGGAGGGTCACTCCACAGCTGGCGGCTTCAAATAACCGGCGATACTCCGTGGCGTGATTGCGGCGCTGGGAGTTCCACGTTTCCAGATGGCCCAGCTTTACATGCAGAATTCCAGCCTGAATCGCGTCCAGCCGGCCGTTGCAGCCCTCAATGCAGTGGTAGTACTTCTTAGCCTGACCGTGATCACGCAGCATTTTGATCTTGGTAGCTATGTTGGCATTGTTGGTCGTCACCGCGCCTGCTTCGCCACAGGCCCCAAGATTTTTCCCGGGGTAAAAGCTGAACGCGGCAGCTTGGCCCATTGATCCCGCCTTCATCCAGCGGCCTTGCTTCTGAGAAAAGTACTCCGCCCCGTGAGCCTGGCACGCATCCTCGATCACCACAAGATTGTATTTCTTTGCGAGTTCGAGAATTGGATCCATGTCGGCGGTCTGGCCATAAAGGTGGACTGGTATCAACGCGCTGACTGGACGCCCACTTCTCCGGCTGATCAAGCGCCCGGAGGCGTCAACAATAAGACACTGTTTTTCGAGGTACTCCTTCAGCTTCACCGGATCCATGTTATAGGTACGTTCGTCGACGTCGACGAATTCCGGCAGCGCGCCCGCCTGGCTGATCGCTTCAGTGGTCGCAATGAAAGTGTTCGGCACCGTAACGACAACATCTCCTGGCTCGACGCCGCATGCCATCAGGGCGAAACGCAGCGCATCTGTGCCGTTGCTGACGCCAATCGCATGCTTCGTATTACAGAAACTCGCGAAAGCCTTCTCAAAATCTTCCACCATCGGACCACCGATAAATCCCGCGGACCGGATCGCCTTCTGAAATACCTCCGTCAACTCTTGCTCAAGCTCAACGTGCGGGGTGACTAAGTCGAGAAACGGAATGTTGCTCTGAATGCTCATTTGGTCTCCAGTGCTTGATCGATATGGCGCAACACCTTTGCGGGATTGCCGGCCACGATGGTGTTGGGGGAGACGTCTTTGGTGACAACACTGCCGGCGCCCACGACCGCATTTTCGCCAACAGTGACTTTCGAAAGGATTGTTGAACCCGAACCGATGGAAGCACCTTTTTTAATGAGAGTGCGTTCGACCTTCCAGTCGGCTTCGGTCTGCAAACCGCCAGCGGCTGTCGTCGCTCGCGGATAACTATCGTTGATAAATGTAACTCCGTGCCCGATGAAAACGTTGTCTTCAATCGTCACACCCTCACAGATGAATGTGTGGCTCGAGATCTTGCAACGTTTCCCGACGGAGGCATTTTTCTGAATCTCAACGAACGCCCCAATCTTGGTCTCGTCACCGACTTCGCATCCATAGAGATTGATGAACTTGGACATTTTCACATCGCGTCCGAGCTTGACGTCGTCAGCGATGCAGAGATACGGATTCGCAGTCAATCGCTTACCTTTCTGGAGAGGGCGAAAGCTAGAGGAACTAATCAGCGCTCACGCTGCAGATTGGAGTCTCGTGGGACAGACCGCAAGGCCGGCGCCCGAAATCCAGTTCTGTCGCGGCATGGGAGGGCAGTGTGCGGAGCCGAAACTCTTCGTGAATGGCAGCCAAGGCTGCCTGTATATCTTTCTTGTTGATTACGAAAGAGAACTTGCACTCCGAAGCACCATGCGCCGTCGCGATCGTGTCTACGTTGACTCGGGCCAGCGCGCAAAAAGCACGTCCGACCACTCCGGACATTCCTCGGATTTTCTGCCCGACAACAGTCACAATCGAAACGGTCGCATCGACCGCTATGTTTTCGACTTTCTCGTAAACCAGATCCTGCGCGAACTCGCGGCGAAGTTCTTCCACCGTCTGCTTCGCGTGACTAGAGGGGACAACCAGGCAAGTCTCATTTTGTGAAGATGATTGCGAGACCAACAGAACGTCTGCTCGCAATTCCCGCGTGATTGCCAGAGCGCGGCCCAGCACGTCGGGCACGCCTGCGATCCCTGATCCACCGACCGTGATCAACGCAGCATCGCTCACTGCAGTCAAGGCTGTTACACCAGAGCCGTTTGGCACGCCTTCTGGAGTGATTTTCGTTCCCGGATTCTCTGGAGAAAAAGTGTTCCGGATTCTCAGCGGGATGCCGCGTTGCAGGACCGGACGCAGCGTCTTTGGGTGAAGGACCTTGGCGCCAAAATATGCAAGTTCTGCAGCTTCGCGGTAAGAGACTTCGGAAATAGTACGAGCGTCAGGCACTAGCCGGGGATCGGCCGTCAGCAAGCCGTCTACATCGGTCCAGATCACAACCTCATCTGCATCAAGCACTGCGCCCATAATTGTCGCGGAATAATCTGAGCCGCCGCGCCCCAGCGTGGTGAGCACGCCTCCCGCCGTGGCTCCGATGAAGCCAGTGATCACGGGAACGGTTCCTCGCCTCAGAACCGGGAGCAAATGATTTTGGCAGCGCTCGCGCGTGAGGTCGAGCCACGGATCAGCCGCCCCATGGCAGGAATCGGTGATAATCAGCTCGGTCGCCTCGATCGCCTCCGCTGGGACTGCACGCTCTCTGAGAACTGCCGCAACGAGGAGTACGGAAAGCCGTTCGCCCAGACTTGAGACCGCATCGCGCACTCGCGGCGTCAACTCCCGCAACAACGCTGTGCCCTTACAGAGACGCTCGCCCTCATCAAACAACTCCATCATCTTGCGAGCGATATTGCTCTGTTCGTCTGGTGATTGGATCATTGTCTTCAGCGCAATTTCGTGCTGCTGACGTAGTTGCTTCAGAATGTCGCTGATTTTCTTTTCGTCGCCCTTGTCGGCGAGCACGGCTGCATCGACCAGCTGATTGGTGACTCCTGCCATCGCGGAGACCACCACGGCTAAATCCGATTCTCTTGATGCGCAGCGAATGATTTCCGCCACTTTGATGATGCAAGCGGCGTCACCAACCGAAGTACCACCGAACTTGAAAACGCGGAGCGGTCGCTTCGCCTGTCCATATTCCGCGTTGCGCTCAGCTTTGCCGTTTCTGCTCATGTAAGCCCTATTCCTGACTAACTTCCAAGCATTCGGCTTGCGATTTGTTGTCTGGCACAGCTATCGAACCAGTGGAACTTACCGTCCGTCGCGAAAAGCGTCGTCTACGAGTCTGAATCTGACTCATACATGCGTGCACCAACTCCGGCTCGCCCCAAGGGACGTCGTGATAGGCCGACGACAAGTACGGGCTCGCGGCGTCGCGCTTCCACTCTTGGGGAAAAAGTGCAACCGTGTCGTTGCTCGTCATGCCTGGAGCCGGCTGAACGGGCTTTCCGCTTATTGCCGCATACAGCGCCGCAGGAAGATCTCGTTCGGGGCCCAGAGCCAGATGTCCGACCTGAGTCGTTCGCGGATTAATCTCGACGAGATACGCAACTCGGGTTTTTCTCTCGATCATGAAATCGAGACCGTGAAATCCCGAGAGCATCAGCCGCCGAGCGACCTTCTCGGCAGCCGTCGACATTTCCGGATGGTCGATCAAGCGCACGACCGTGGCGTGGCCGGTCGACCCGGCCTTTTCCAGGACTTCAAAGTGAAGACTGGCCAGAACCTTGCCTTCCCAACAAAACAGTGCGCTGGTCGCTTCGTGCCCGGCTATAAAGCTTTGGGCATTCACGACCGGCCTGCGGCGAAGGAGGGAGGGCCGAAGCAAAGTCAGATCACGATCAATCAGAGCATGTTTGACGGCGCGAGCCAGCAGAGGCGGGGACTGCAACTTGCGAAAAGCCCACTCCGCCTCCTGCACCGTATTTACGACCCGCACTCCGTCTCCTCCAGAGGTGCCGTTCGCCTTCAGTACCGTGGGAAACCCAGTTCGTGCAATCCACTCATGAAGTTCGCTGGTACTCCGAATCACTGCTGAATGGGGAACACGAATCCCTTCTTCTTTGGCGACCTGTATGAATGCGTGTCGTGCACTGATCACTTCAAAACTTCCTGCAGCACCCACGGATCGTTCGATCAGCTTGCAGATCTGATGGCCAGCAGTGCCTCTCTTGCTCTCGCGTTTGTGCAGCTCATACAGATGCCGCGTAGCGAGGTCGTCTGCAGGAACAATGAGATCCGGACACGCCTCACAGATTGCATTGCCGAGGGAGGTGAGCGGGGACAGGCCGCTGTACCGGTACATTCGGCGCACAGCTTGCGTCAGGCCAAGGGGATGATTCGGAGGACAAACTGCCTCGACGACACACCCGGCGTTTACCAGAGCTACCCCCAACCGCGCCGTCGGATACCAACGATCGGTTGCCGCAAGCAGGACATTTGGTGCATCGATCACGGCATCCAGACCTGAGAGTTCCAAGGCATACCCCAGATGCTCGAATGAAAGTGGCTCCGTCATACGATTGGCGATTGCGTTGGGAAAACAACTTAAAGATAGACCAGAGCTCCCTTTTGACGAATGGACTCGTTGGAAGCTTCCAGCATCTGGACCACGCGAAGGCCGGCTTTGCCATCATTAATCGGAGTCTTGTCCTGGAGGACACACTCCACAAAATATCCCAGCTCGTGACTCAAGGCTTCGGCCCGCTCGAGTCGCGGAGCCCACATATCGCCGGAGCGGTAGTTCACAAGGAGGTTGTAAACACCCTCGGGACTGGTAACGGTCACGCCCTTGTCATATACCTTTACCTCTTCGTCGGCGGCTTGATCATTCCAGACCACCATCTTCTTCTCGCCGCCGATCAGAGTTGTGCGGATCTTTACCGGAGACATCCAATTCACATTGACGTGTGCAATGAGCTTGTCCGGGAAGTAAAGGGTTATGAAGGCAACATCTTCGAGTCCATTGAGATGGCTCTGTCCGGTGGCGACAATGGCCTCGGGACGCTTGCCGATCAAATGATCCATGATCGAAAGGTCATGAGGGGCCAGATCCCAGATCACATTGATGTCGTGCTGGAAGAGGCCAAGATTCACCCGCATGGAATCGTAGTAATAGAGTTTGCCAAGTGTGTTCTCATCCAGGAGTTCACGGATTTTGCGGACTGCCGGCGTGAACAGGAAGGTATGGTCTACCATGATCTTCAAGTTCTTCTTGTCCGCCAGTTCGATCAGTTCCTCGGCCTGCGCCGTGTTGCTGGTAAACGGCTTTTCTACAAATACGTGCTTGCCATTTTCCAGAGCCGCCTTTGCCAGCTCGTAATGTGTCCATACCGGCGTCACCACAGCAACAGCATCGATCTCTGGAGAAGTCAGCACTTCATTTGGATCCGAGACGATTTCTATCTGTGGGTAGTCCTTGTGAGCTCGCTTTCGTGCGGCAACGTTGAGATCACAGAGCGTCAGGACCTCTGCTTGCGGTAAATGTTCGAGATTCCGAAGAACTTTCGGACCCCAATACCCATACCCGATCATTCCAAAGCGCACGACATCACTGCCACGCTTAGGTACCGTTGGTGAGCTTGCAGGCGCTGTTACCAAAGTAGACATTTTTATTCCTTCTTTATCTGGAGGGAGGAGTGTTAGGACGGAGTGTTTAGGTTGGGTCTAGTGAGCGCCTTCGCCTGAAACGACAGCAAGCGGCGTACGCATCAGAATCTTGATATCCATCCAGGGGGACCAACTGCGGGCATAACGGAGATCGAGCCGGACCATCTCGTCGAACGTTACGCGGCTGCGCCCGCTGACTTGCCAAAGGCCCGTGATTCCCGGCTTCGCTTCGAGCAGTCGGCGGCGATGCCACAGGTCATAGTTCTCCACTTCATAGGGAACCGGAGGGCGCGGACCAACCAATGACATTTCGCCTTTCAAGACGTTGTAGAACTGCGGCAGTTCATCCAGGCTGGCCCTGCGGAGAAACGCTCCAATCCGCGTAATTCGCGAATCCGACGTCAACTTGAACACGCCTTGGCCGTTGCCGTTGGAGTTGTTCGCCTCTGCCTTGCCGGCGATCAGTTTCTTTACATATTCCTTGTGCACACTGGCATCGTTGCCAACGTACATCGAGCGAAACTTATAGAACATGAAAGGCCTGCCATGCTGTCCAATTCGTCGTTGCCGGAAAAATATGGGGCCTTTCGAGCTTGCTTTGACCGCCACCGCGATTATCAGAAACAAGGGAGCAAGTAAGGTCAAGGCCAGGAGGCTCCCTAGGATGTCGATCGCCCGCTTGAGCGCACCCGCGACGTGCCGCTTGTTGCCATTCTTTGATACATCGGGATAAAAGACGGGATTGCTCGGCTTCTTCGAGTCCTTGTCCCACTCTTCTGGAAATACGTGGAACGAGAAGCTGACCCGATTCAGTTGCTCAAGGCTGAGGTGATTGCGCAGAATCTCACTCACCCGTGAAATCATTGTGCTTACGATGGTCTGCCTCTCCTCGGGACAGATCTCGATGAACAGAACGCCTACGATACGATCGCTCTCGTACCAACCAGCCACATCAGTCTGCCTTGTCGACGAAGCCAGCGCACCTACAATCTTGCCCAGATGCTTCCCGATGGTTTCCGAGGGCAGGTGATCACCCATGTCGAGCAACATGAGGAGGAATGGCTTGCGCGAGCGTTCCGTGCGCATCCTCTCGATCGAGATCACACGGTGAAACGCCTTCTGGCCAAGGATCTCATGATCCCGCGGAGCTTCGAGCTCACTTGAAAAAGGGCCATCGCCCGAACTAACAACCGATCGACGTAAATTCACGGCTTATTCTCCGATCTCTATTGAATGACGGGAGTTAGGGATAGGGGTTGCAATTTGAGCTGTTGCTGAGGGGGAAGACTGTATTCAGTCGCTTAAAATGGGGAAGGTATTACTTAGATGTCGGGGGTGAATAACGGTGATAGTAGTACTTATGATCGATGTCGCTGCAACCGTTCAGTACAACTCCTAGCAAATCCGCTTTCTTTATCATCTCAAGGCCGCGCTGCAGGGGGCCTTTTTGCGTAGTTCCTTCGCGAACTACCAGAAGCGTTCCTTCGGTCAACCGTGTCCAAACCGTGGTATCTGCCAACGGGAGCAAGGGAGGCGAGTCCACAACAATCCAGTCAAAGGAGTCTGTGATCTGCCGGAAAAGCGCCGATAAACGTCCTGACTGCATCAACTCCAAAGCGTTCTTTGGAGGGTGTCCGGCAGGCATGATCCAGAATCCCGGCCCGCTCAGCTGATAAATATTGGATGGAGCTTGCACTCCACTTTGCAACCACTCGGCCAGACCAGCCAGGGTTCCAAGACCAAACCGGTCCGCCAGTACTGGTCGCCGTAAATCACCATCAATCAGCAGCACTCTTTCCTTGCGGCGTGCAAGCGCGCTGGCAAGATTGGCCGTGACCATACTCTTTCCTTCCTCAGGAATAGTGCTGGTGACTAGGACCTTTTTCAGCTGGCGGCTCTGCCGAATCTGCCGCAATCGGACGCTCAAAAATCGGAACTTCTCCGCAGCCAGACTCTCCGGCTGAGTCAAGAAAACAAGAGGGCTTCCCGATGCGGTGCTCACTTCCAGCGATGGGAATGAGAGAGGCGCCGCGCAATTTTCCTGGCGTGGAGGTTCCGAAACGACATCGCGTATTGCAGAGACAGGCTGAGTTTCGAGCGGTAGTTCCTCGACCGCAACCGAGACGCTCCGCTCCAACACCTGCGGCTCGCGCTCGGCCTCAAAGACTGCAGCCGCGACGGACACCATGTCGGGATACTCCACTCCCGACTGCTCCGCACCCGATCTTTGCAATGCGTCAAATATACGGCTCATTCTTGCGTGCTCCTGCACCTATTACCATTCGTAAGTCCGGCCGATTCGAACGCTCGTTCTTTAGATGCTCGTATAGATCCAACAGAGTTCGCGCAGCCTGCGCAGCTTCCGCGGAGGAATCCTCACTCTTCGCACGATCTGCGTTCGACGAATGCAGCACATTCAGCCGGAAATCACTCGCAATCTCCTCAATCACCTCCGGCATAATGCTTCGCACTTGCCGCGCATAGCCGTTGATCAGTGCGTTTTCACACAACGTGTTGATCAGCCTCGGAAAACCGCGCGACTGCCGGTGCAGCTCAAGGATCGTTTCCATCGGAAAGACTTCGGCCGGATTCTGCCTCCCGGCGATCTGCATCCGGCGATATACGTAGCCGCAGGTCTCTTCCAAATCAAGGGCGCTCAGGTGGGAGCGCAGTGAGACACGTTGCTTCAACTGCCGAAGATCGGCGGAATCTAGTTTATCGTCCAACTCCGGTTGCCCAACCAGGAGAATCTGCAGCAACTTCGCCTCTCCGGTCTCGAGGTTTGTCAAAAGACGAATTTCTTCGAGGACCTCGGTCGACAGATGGTGCGCTTCATCCACCACCACAACGGTAGTCAGCCCCTTCCGATAACGAGCAATCGCGTAGCTACTCAGTTCAAGGAGAAGATCGCTTTTGTTTTTGCCCGCGGTTGGCAAGCGAAGATCGCCAACTACGTATTGCAGGAACTCAGTCGGACTTAACAGCGGATTGAAGACGTACCCGAAAGCGACATTGGCCTTGCTCAGCATATTCAGCAAGCAACGGACCAGCACAGTCTTTCCTGTGCCGACCTCTCCGGTCAGAACCACGAATCCCTTGCGGCGCTTTACGCCGTAGTAGAGCGCCGCCAGCGCTTCATTGTGTTTCCTCGTCGGAAACAGGAAGGAAGGATCGGGCGTGATATCGAACGGGTTTCGCTGCAGACCGTAAAAGCGCTTATACATGACGTTATCCGCGCAAGTAACTGAACGCCGATCCTAGAAGGATAGTGCCGAATACAACCGCCGCTGTTGCCCAGCCCAGCCATAGCTTCCGTTTGGCAATACGTTCATCCGACACAGTCACGATTGCGGGAATTTCTCCGATCACATCCGCGGACAACAACTTTTTGATTTCTTTCGCCGTGTGCAATCGATCATCGAGCATCTCAAGAGCTCCTGCCACTACAACGCCAAAGGCGAGGCCAATTCCCAGGCCGATTCCGCAGAACTTCAACCGGTTCGGAAACTCAGGCTTCTGCGGCAGACTGGGTGGATCCATGACGCGAAACCGCTCGCCTTGCTGCAACAGTTCCATACTGGTGGCCATGCTCGACTCATTCTTCTTTTTCAGCAGATCATCATAGTTCGCTTTGCTCTGATCGTAGCCGCGAGTCAAATCCGCCAACTGTTGTTCCCGAATCGGTTCCCGATTCAACCGGGACTGGTATTCTTCGACCTTCGCCTTAAGTGTCGCGATAGACCTCTCGCGGTTGGTGATTTCAAGTTGATTCGACCTCAACTGGCTTTCGACTGGAGCCAGCAGAGCCGCCTGGGCGGTGTCACCGGCCGCAGGCATTGATCCATCACCACCATCACTCGGCCCATCTGCCGGTTTATTCTTCGTGGCGGCCATGAGTTGGTCTCGCAGCTTTTCCGTTTTTGCAATCTCTTCTTTCAGCTTGCGCACATCGGGATGTCGATCAGTGTAACGCGAGCTGAGGTCGTTGAGCTGCGCGTGGAGCTTCTGCAATTGCTGATCAATCGCAGGTAGACCCACCGGAGTGCCGTCCGAGCTCTTTACCGGACCCTGCAGGGTACGGTATTGGTCAGCAAGACTCTGCAGATACACGCGTTGCTGCCGAGCAGCATTTAATGAGTCTTCTTCGGTCTGCAATTGCGATTGTAGCCCTTGCAGAATCTGGATGTTGCTGGTCAGCTGCCCCGGCATCTCCCCCAGATGCTGCGCCTTGAACTGGCGAATTCTGTCTTCCTGGTCGGCCAGATCCTTCCGGGCAGCTTCCAAATGTGTTTCGAGAAATTGTGTCGTATCTTCAGATTGTTGCTGCCGAACTTGAAGATTCTGGTTGATGAAGAGATTGGTCAGTTCCCCCGTCACTTGTTGCGCTAAGGGAGCACTGCGAGAGGTATACGAGACGTTAAAGGCTGTGATCTGATTGCCCGCATCGCGTACTAGATCGATGCCGATGTCCTTCCGCATAATCGCAACCTTGTCGTCATCCGAAGGCTCTGCGTGTTCTCTGGAGTAGAGATGAAATTGATTGATGATGTGCAGCAGATTCGTCCTACTCAGAATCTGCTGCGTCATGCTCTGCATGCGCTGCTGCAAATCGTCACTGATGTTGGGCTTGACGTAATCTTTCGGCATCGTGGGCTCTTCGACCAGGATCAGCGTCGTCGATTGATATCGAGGCGGAAGCACCCAACTCGCCGCCCACACGATAGTCCAGCCGATGAACAACGGGATCAGGAACTGGTTGTGGCGACGCTTGACCACTCCCAGGTAGCGCGGAATGTCAAGCGCTTCTCCGCTTTGCTCTTCTAATTCATCCACCATTGCTTATCTTCCCAAAGGTCGTGAAAATTGGTATGCGATCGAAATCGATTCCCGGTTCGTATCCGGCGAGGCCGATATCGCTTGAACATTGTTGTACGTCTGATGAAGCCGCGTATATCCGAGCTGCACGCTCAAATGCTGGCCGATCATTTGCTGCAGGGACGCAGAGCCCGAAATCGTATGGCCACTGTTACCTCCGAGAGCCGGGCTGCCGATAACGTCATTCATTGCGTACCCTCCGGTCAGCGACGCGTGGAGCGTCCTCGTAATCTGCTGACGCGCGGAAAGCGTCGCGCTATCGAGGTGCACCGCTCCAACCAGTCCTCCGCCGCTCGAAATAATGTGCTCATAGCTGAGGGCAAAACTCGTAAACTTTGCCTGCCAGCCAAGACTGGCGCCGCCGGCCGGATTCCATGATTTCAATTGCGGTAATGGGGCAGGCTGCGTGGTATCGGAGTATTGCGGTCCTCCGAACAACGAAAACGAAAACTTCGACGAAGTCGGTGCAAACGTGTAAAACGCGAGGGCGGCGTGCGTTTCTGTTTTGTTTTCGCTAAATGTCAGGTACGCCAGCAGCCGCTCGTACGCATAAGTCACGCCGAGGTACTGACTCCTCGCCACCCGATGCGAATAAAACGCCAGACCACCCTGCGAACTCGAGTCGAACAAGCCCGGCACTTGCGACTGGTCAAGATAGTGGAGATTCGAAAACGTCCCGCTACCGCCCACCATGTCGTTTAATGCAAATTGATAGCTGATTCCTGCGCTCCCGGAATTACTCAGCCGGTCGGCGATAGGCGGGATGACGGAGAAGTTCGGCCCCTGCGCTCCGCCGGAAACGATTCCTCCGGGAGCAAAGTCAGCCGGCTGGTTGAATACGTTCGAACTTTTCTGAAAGCTGTCGTTCGCGCTGAACGTCACGTGCGGACTGAGACGGTACTCGAACTCAATCGCGGCATTGTGATCCGCAGCGTTGTATGCACTCGTCCGCTGGTAAAAGGTGAACCCAGGTGCATAACTCAGGAGTGCGTGCATCCGCGTCGTCGTCTCATCCAGGGCGATCATGGGCGCAACCGAATAGCTGATATCACTCACGGGATGCGCACTCACTCCTCCCAGAACGTTATCTGAGTATGCAGTAGTGAATGACACCCCTGCTCGCAGGTAGTTCGACCGCTCTTGCGAGCTGAGCGCAATCGGATAACTCTGCCCGCTCACCGGCGGAGGTGTCATCATACGATCGCCACTCGTGTCGAAATTGTACGTCTCAGGCATCGTCGAACTGTTATTGACGGCAGCCGTCGCGGGCTGCTGAGGTACTTGCGCATTTTCGGTTTGAGCCGACGCCCATCCCACACACAAAGTCAACAGAAAGGTGGGCACGGCTGCTCGATTTACCAAACAACGAATTTGTTCCAACAATTCCATTTCAGGGAACGACGATCGTGTCTCCGGGTTGCAGCTTCACGTTCTGCTGCAGATTCTGTCCCTTAATGACTTCCTTGTAATTGAACGGCAGTTTCGTCTGCGTCCCCTCCCCGTTCTGACGCAGAACGTACATGGACTTCTTCTTGGCAAAATCGCGGAACCCCCCCGCGATAGCAATGGCGTCCACAACAGTTGCAGCGCTCGTCAGCAGGTAAGAACCGGGCCGCGCAACCTGCCCCAGAATGTTGAATTTCTGGCTGTTGATCTGCTGAACGATGACCGTGACTTCCGGTTCTGAAATGTAGTTCTTCAGCTTCTCTGCGATGTCCTGTTCGAGCTTGAGTGGAGTGCGCCCGGCGGCCTGCACTTCCCCAGCGAGCGGCATCGAAATCTTCCCATCCGAGCGGACCGGAATGGACTTTGAGAGATCGGGTTCCTTCCACACGTTGATCGAAAGTACGTCGCCCGCACCGATCACAAAACTGTCATCATGTGCGTTTGCCGCGGACGCGTTCGCGGCATCATTCCTACTTGCTTGAGCGGAAGCGGCTGCTGCATTTGTGTTGGCTTGCGCGGCTACAAAGCTCGCGAGAGCAACAACCATGCACAGTAGGACGAGATGTCTCAATCGAAGGATCGAGTCGTTCACGGTCAGGATGCCTTTCCGTTGCGCCTGGGTGTGCTCTGCAACGATAGCTCGGTGGTAACCGGCGAAAAAAGATTGTCGGACGCACTCATATGATACTGCTCGATCTTATAGAGGAGGGTGCGGTAGCTGACCTGCAAAAGCCGTGATGCGGCCTTGCGATTCCAGCCTGTTTTCTGCAACGCAGTGGCAATGGCGTTTCGCTCCGCCTCAGATTTCACATCCTGGATCAGCGACTTCAATGACTTGGAAGCCGACGGATTGGATCCGTTCCCATTGACACCGGGGTTGGCGATAGGCTGCCCACTAACATCGTGCCGGGCTTCAGTCCCTATGGCCACCATCTGAAGATCGTGGAGAGCCAGATTTGTCTCGCCAGCGACCAAGTAACGCTTCACGAAATTCTGGAGTTCTCTCAGGTTTCCCGGCCAGGAGTATTGCTGGCACGCACCGATCACGGACGGAGAGAATTCGCGCGGTGGGAGGCCATACTGCTTTGCCAGCTGATGCATGGTATGCCGCAGAAGGACTGTGATCTCGCTCTTGCGCTGCCGCAATGGCGGAACCTGAACGGTGAACGCACTCAGGCGGTAATACAAATCCTCTCGCAGCTTGCCCTCAGACAATGCGCGATCGATGCTTGCGCTGGTTGCGGCGAGGATCCGCACGTCGGCCGATGCTTTGTTTTCGCTGACATCATTCAACAAAACCTTTTCCTGCAGGACCTGCACCAGCCTTGCCTGCAGCGAGACTGGCATCTCCGTAATCTCTTCGAGGTAGATAGTGCCATTGTCGGCACGCTCCAATTTCGCGGCGTGCGACCGATTGCCGTTCGCAGTAGCGTTGCCGAACAGTTCGGCCTCTAGCAATTCAGCCGGCATATCCGTGCAATTCAACCGCACAAACTTGAAGCCCGAACGTACGGACAGCTTATGAACCAATCGCGCGACTGTGTCACGGCCACTGCCAGACTCTCCCAGAATAAGCACCGGAACGTCTGCTTCAGCGAGCAATTGAATTTGAGCTCGAAGCCGTTGGGTGGCAGAGCTGGCACTGACGAAGAATGCTTCTGGGCCGACTTGCTCGATGTCTTCGCTCGCGATTCCATCCTCTAGATCTTCCAGCGGTGATAAATGTCTGTAAATCACGGATTCAAGCCGCGCTTCGTCGAATGGTCTTACGAGAACTTCCTGCGCACCGAGGTGCGTTATTTCTTTTTTTCTTTCCGCATCTTCGGGACAACAGATCGCAATGACCGGTACATCGGGACGGAGCCGTCGTAACCAGCGCAGGATGTGCCGGCAATCGCCATCACCCTTTGGCAAATCGAGTAAGAAGAGGTGGGGGGCAAGGCCGGACTGCACGCGCTCAATGGCGTCCCAGGCACTGGCTGCAACTTCTATGTTCCAGGAGTTCGGTTCCGCTATCGCCCAGAGTGGACGAAGTACGGCCGATTCCCGGCTCACAACGAGGATGCGAATGGTTTCAGTTATGAATTCTGCCACGGAAGGTAAACTCCTTCGGAGCGCTGCAGAAAAGCGGAGAAATTAGGCTGGCTCGACCTGGTAACCCTCAACCTTGACCGACAAGGAGCGTTGAATAGCGTCGACAGAGATAACGAGTGTATCGCCGCCGTTGCGAGAGACTAATATGCCTTCAAGGCCATCGAGGGCTCCGCTCCGGATTCGGACGCGTTGCCCAATCTTGAGAAACGGATGAGCGGCCCACGGAACATTTCCATCAATTAGAGTTCGCACGCTATCAATTTGTTCGGCGGGAATTGGCGTGCCCTCACCTTGGCTGCCAACCAAGCCCAAAACACCGTCCACTCGAAGCACGCGCAAGCGTTCCGACCGAACCGGAGTGAACTGGGCAAATACATAGCAACTGAAGAGCGGCAATTGCACTGTCTTCTTGCGGTCGCTCCAACGATGCACTTCGCTGACGATGGGCAAAAAGGTCTGCACCCCGCGCTCCGCCAATCGCTGAACAACGAGTTTCTCGTGCCGAGGGCGGGTATGGAGTGCGTACCAATGACTCTCCACTGCCGCAACGGGAGCTGATTCAAAAGTCTGCCAAACTTGAGTGCCGGTGGCCATAGCTTCGCCCTCTGAGTTACATGTCTCAGTAACCCTTAATGAACTACACGTCTCGTCGGTGAGATCTCGAACTCGAGATCCTAGGGGGATAACAACCGAAAACACCTTAGGGGAAGGACAATTTGCTGATTCGAAAGGCTGACGCCAATTCCTCGTCTTCTGCGAGGTTTACGCCGAAACTCTCTGGGACTCAGGGGGAGGAGAGAAAAACTTACGAAATCCGCGAGGCTCGAACTTCGAAATCATCATAGCACACATGCCTCGCTTTGCACACTTTAATCACTTGCAAAGAAATGTCTGTGACGACAGCTACAACTCTTCGTGACTGCAGCAGCCATCATCCTGCGCAATGACTTGCAACTTTTAGTTCGAATGAAAACAGATCCTTTGTCCATCCGACAATCCTGACACTGCCAAAGAGTGTAGCTTCGCCCAGTCGCTCACATTCCGTGTCGATTCAGAGTTCTAATACTGGCTTCTGCCGTGACTCACAACGGATGGCCCGCACTTCTTGGGGGGGAGAGGTGGTGCTCCTTGCGCAAATGGAAAGTACATGCATTTGCAAACGGCTGCAAGAAGCACATATTCCCAACGTAGAACTTCTCCGGTGCCAGGGAGTACAATGTACCGGAGCTAGGGTTAAACATCTCAGAGAAATTTTTCCCTATCGAACCTGCAATCACTTCCCTGACGGTGGCGCAAATGAAACTCTTCGATCAGCCATTGTGATTCTACGTATCACGTTGATTATATTTATACTTAAGGCTATGAAAGATACGGGCACTAACCGTTCAATTGGGAGCGTTTATGGCTGACCTCTAGCGTGCGACATTTCGACGGGGTAAGCAAAGTGCAATCGCTTGCAACTTATGTCGATAGCTGCGAAGGCAATGTGTAAATTTCTTGCACATACAGACACAGGTTGAGTATGATTGAGTGGGCTGCCAAGCTGACGTCCCCCTTCTTTATCAGCAGCCAGGAGTTCGAGGAAGACTCTCCCGCTCAATTGGTGGCGCTTCGGTCCCGAACGTTAACTGTGCCTCCAGGAAATAGTTTACAGATGACGCGGATTCTAGTCGCAGATAGTTCCCGAATACACACCCGTCTCCTCGCGGAGTCGCTCACGAGAGAGGAGGACCTCAAAGTAATTCCTTTCGAATCGGACCCTTCAGAGTTAGTTACGGCGGCAGCCGACCGAGAAATCGATGTTCTCATAGTCAGTTCCAAGCTAGACGATCAGCCTTTGAGAGGATTTGAAATCTTGGCCGAATTGCGCGCCATTCGCCGTGACCTTGCCTCAATTGTGTTGCTCGATTCGTCGAAGGACGAACCAGTCTTGCACGCGTTCCGCTCGGGTGCCAGAGGAGTTTTCGACAAAAACGATAGGCCCGAATTACTAGTCAAATGCGTCCGCAGCGTGAGCCGAGGAGAGGTATGGGCAAACAGCCGCCAATTGGACGTGCTCGTACGCGCTCTCGCCAATACGCCTATTATCCGTGCGACAAATGCGGATGGATTGAGCCTGCTTTCCCAGCGCGAATTGCAGGTGGTTCATTGCTTGTCCGAGGGACTCACGAACCGCGAGATTGCGAAACGATTGAACCTGAGCCAGCATACGGTTAAGAATTATCTATTTCGAGTCTTTGAGAAAGTTGGCGTATCCAGCCGAGTCGAATTGTTGTCCATGACGATGACTCGATCTGCTTCTGAGCAATCCACGGACGGGAAAAGTAAAAACGGTAATTCGCCGGAGAAATCCGATCTGATTGAGGATCTCGCCCATGCTGGTCTGCCAGCTGCGCAACTCGCGTTGGCACAGGTCTATTTGGCTCGAAGAAATGGACCCCAAGACCTCGTCGACGCCTACATGTGGTACCTGGTCGCGATCGAACGTGCTGCCAAGGCAAAAGACATCATTACGAGACTGCTCACTCCAGAACAACTCGAGGAGTCCAGAAAGAAAGCCGCCGCTTGGGCCCCGATGCAAAAACAGGCTGCCCCTTCTAATGAGAAAGTCGAGCTTCAAGTTCAGCGCCCGGGCTCCAGAATCTTGCGGCGCTCAGCGGAACGAACCGCTCAGTGAACTAGACTCCATCTCGATGCAATCGATCCGAATAGAGTGGGGGCTCCGGTCGGGACGAGGGCAGCAACGCCAGGGCCTTCGCGAATATAGGTTCCGCAATCGAAGTGAGGGCGTCGACCACGTGTATTCGCGTGGACTTCTGTTACGCCGCAGGGAACGATTCAGTGCTGTCCTCCGCGCCAGACGAGTCGCGCAGAAAACGGTCGATTCCTCGTCGAACTGCATTAATAAGCTCAGGATTGGTCGCCTCGGGGTTGTCTCCACCTGGCATGCGGTGCTCTATACGACAGTGTTGTATTTCAGCCAGAACCGCCTGAGCCAACGCCTCGCAATTGAAAAGCGATTGGCAATGCGCGCACTTCAACCGCGCGAGCGCCTCTTCTTTCTCTGATTGTGAGACAAGAATGGACCGATGATTTGTATGCTCGGTGGATGTTGGGGAAGTCTGCGCAGGCTCTGTCGGAGGCCACAATTCACCTACTGCCCGCTCGATTCGCCTCTCGCAGGTTGCCCATTCTCCGTGAGCGCATTGTTGCTTACGGCAGTCGTATTCGCACAATTCGACCGACCCGGGCACGTCCTGCGCAATCTGATTTTTCACCCATTGTCCAAATTTCTTTTGAAGTGTTCGGATTGTTCCGAGTCGCATCGACACAATCCCCCCGACGGATTGTCAAAGCCAGGCCCCAAAAACCCCAAGGACGCCGATTATGTGCTCGATTATTCAGGAAAGCAAGATATTTCCCGCAGGCAGGGAACTGCGCAAACACGCGTCACGAACTCACCCGGTCGCGCCGCAAGATTATGGCCGCGACCGCAAGAAGGAATAGCTAGCCCTAAGCTCAACTCGCGCAAACAGGCCACAGCGCTCATTCACCTCATGATGAGTGCGACCGCGATGTTTCACCAACTGTTCGTATCCGTAAGCTGGACAGGCCCAAAAGATCAGCGTACAAAGGTGTCCAGGCTCCTCGCGCCCTTGTCGACGGGCGTCTAGGAAGGCTAATAGAATGTCCATTCAATTCTTGCTGTTCGTAATTACGATTCTTCTTGTTTCCATCTTCTGGGTACTGAGCAAAATTAATAGCCTGCTCAAAAAGACCCTGCTTCGCGAGAAAGAACAAGACCACGAAACGGCGAAGAAAGTTGCTTGAGCTAACTGAGAGAAGGGGCCTATGACAAGGTTACTACGTCGACTGTGGAGTGAAGACAAAGGACAAGACATTGCCGAGTATGCGGTGATGTTGGCGGTCATTTTGGTGTTGGTTGTCGGCACCATCCGGCTCGTTGGTTCCAACGCCAATAACGTTTTCTCCAATGTGGCGAGCTCGCTTCAGTAGGACGCGATCACACGGGTTTGAGCAGGCGATTACACTCAAGTTCCCCAGTCCGGGGGCGTTTGAGTGGAGCGTAGCGACTAGAGCGGCCAGTGTGCGGTTGAATGGAATTGTGTCGATTTGCTGGCCTCATGCGCCAATCGCGGATTTCCAGTGACTTGCCTTGATCCCACTCGTTACGACTTGCTCCAAATGCCATCAGAAGCCCGTTAGATTTTTTTTGCCTCGGAAGAGCTCATCCTGCCATCCTGCTGTGAATGCAATTTTCGTCTCGGACAGCGGCGAATTCTAGGTTTACGCTTGAAGTAGATAGGTGTATCGTCAACAGTCATCGTCCCATCGGTCATGGCCCTCTGCGTGTGGTCACCTGACAAATGGTGACTCGGGCGTGCGTCCCGTTGGCCAATGGCAAACTGGCGGTATGTACGAAGGAGACCTACCGCAAAACCCCGGGCAATACCACACTTGATGAGATGAGCCGTCCCCCGAGTTCATGCAGCATGAGCTGTGGGGTCACGGTTCGCCTGAACGAATATGCGAAAGACCGTGGATTGTTGCTCAAAACCTGTTCTGAAACTAGCTGGCGTGGTGCTTCTTCTAGCCGGTCTGATGTTCCTGGCCGGTTGCCAGGGCGTAAGTGTCGGGGGTTCGGACATTGTTGGTCAGCCGGGCACGCTATCGCTGAGCGCCTCGAAACTCAACTTCGGAACGGTGACGATTGGTAGCAATCAGAGCATATCGGAAACGCTCACCAACGCGGGAGACTCGAGCATAACGGTTTCTCAGGTTGCCATTAGCGGGGCTGGATTCGCCCTGAGTGGAATTAGCACACCCTTGACGGTGGCTGCGGGACAGAGCGCGACTTTCACCGTCAAGTTCACGCCGACTACATCGGGAAGTGCGAGTGGAAATGTCACGATCACTTCGACGGCCAGCGACTCCAGTCTGACGATCTCCTTGTCCGGAGCCGGCACGTCTGCTGTTGGCCAGCTTAGCGACGCTCCTGCCACACTCGATGTTGGCAACGTGGCGGTGGGAGCCAGCGGAAGTGCGAACGGCACCCTGACAGCAACAGGAGCGAATGTAACGGTCACCGCGGCAACCACGGACAATTCGGTTTTCACCGTAGGAGGCCTGTCACTGCCATTAACTATTCTCGCGGGCCAGAGCATTCCGTTTACCATCACATTCAGCCCGGGCGTTACAGGCGCGGTGACTGCCGCACTCACCATCACTAGCAACGGTCAGCCTTCTACGATTACGGAAGCTCTTACTGGTAACGGGATACAAGGCTCAGGCTCGAATCACAGCGTTGCCTTATCGTGGAATCCGAGTACGTCGTCTGGGATCGCTGGGTACAACATCTATCGGGCAAACTACACCAGTTCGTGTGGATCTTTCTCCAAGATCAATGGCTCGCTGGATGCGAACACGGTTTACACAGACTCATCGGTCATCGACGGCTCGTCGTATTGCTATGCGACCACTGCCGTCGATTCCAGCAATCAGGAAAGCTCCCCTTCGAATGTCGTTTCGAACGTTCAAATTCCAGCACAATAGCTGCTTTATCGTGCGACTCGAGATTCAATGGGTGGAAGATTCACGTATAAAGCTTGATGGGCTGTACGACCCGCGTAATCGCACCGTTGGGACTCGGCTGGTCCGGCTTCAGCCCGCAGCGTAATGAAGCAAATAATCCGAGAAGCTGTCCGAGCATGACGTCGATGACCGGGCGGTGGTAGTCCGGAAAGTTAGCGGGCAGATCAAGAGACAGACAATCGTCGACCAAATCACTCACGTCCCTCTTATCGGCCGCAGTGATTGCCAGCCTTGCGCGGCCAAGCCTCTTTAAATCGATCTCCCGGAGTAGGTCCAGTTCGTAACCGCGACGTCGCGGTTCGCTCGACAAGAACGCAACGAACAGGCATTGTCCGTCCACACTAGACATGGGGCCATGTCGCAAGCCGAGCGGAGTTTCTGCCAGGGTGGTCACCCGACCTGCGCTCAGTTCCACCACCTTCAACGCACATTCATCAGCCACTCCGCGCAATGCGCCCGCTCCGATGAAACAAGCCCTCGTACATCCCAGGGTTGTGACCTGCGCGGCGACCTGTGCGGCGGCAGGAAGGAACTTCTTTCCGCTCTCCGCCAAGAGGGATACCACTCGTCCGAAGTCATCGAGAGTATCCAAATGTCCGGCACACTGTCCGGCCAACAACATGTTGCTGAATGAACTAGTCATAGCCAGACCACGATCGTTCACAGAATCATCAAGAACTAGCACCGTGGCGTGGTCCTGGTGCTGCTTGCATAACTGCGCCATCCGGCCCTGCTCATTACAGGTAATGACGAGGTGGTGAATTCGGTCATGACGTTCCAACGCCCTCTCTAACAACGCGACACCTTCCGGGCTCTGCCCCGAACGAGAAAATGAGATCCAGAGATAATCTCGCCCGGGACTGTGAAACTGCTCGAATTCTGTGAGGAGTGTTGTGCTGGGAATCGCGCATGCATCACACTTCCAGCATTCCCGGAGCAGGGGCGCGAGAGCGCGGCCGCTGTAATCTGAGGTACCCGCGCCCACCAGATAAACGGCAGGAGAAGCAGTGGTGCCACGGCCTATACCAGCGCGCCGCAGCCCCTCACGGAGCCAAGCTCGCTCTTCAAGGCAAATCTGAAACGTCTTGATCCATGTCTCAGGCTGCTGCCAGATCTCGCGTGGAGTGTGCTCGAGACCGCGCTCGGCGCGCTCCCGCTCCGGCAAATCAAGCAGCAACTGCAACGGGTCTGGCAAGGATCCCTCCCGACAAAAGACACAGTAGTCTATTACATACGGCGCCTGGTTGAAAAGATTTCGAAAGAAAAAGAAACAGGTTTCGCAAGAAAACGTTAACAGGGCCGCAAGAGATGACAGTCCGCCGGCTCACCCGGGTGTCCGTTCCCCAGCCAGTACACGGATCCGCGTACAACCACTGCT
>Ga0335085_10000607_pt1 | contig 96700 bp, 78 predicted proteins | sample Lox_Sample_45_FD_206712 | JGI IMG/M metagenome (GOLD analysis project Ga0335085, IMG submission 206712) | Soil microbial communities from Loxahatchee National Wildlife Refuge, Florida, United States - Lox_Sample_4.5 | ecosystem: Environmental > Terrestrial > Soil > Wetlands | place: USA...
GCCATGTTATGAGGGATTTGCATGATTCTAGCACTATCCGAAACAGGGCCGGCCAATATTTCCGCTTTACTGATTCGCTTCTGGGTTGAGGAGTGGCCGGCAGCAGCGCGGAAACCTTCGCTATACTAGCGGGCACGGATGGATGCGCTGAGGGACGGTCGTCCTTACAAGGCTTGATCTCATGCGGGGGCGGTTCCCGACGCAAATGCGCTGGGGTATTGTCCGTAACCTCTCCCGGGCGTGCGGCGAATCGTAATGTCGTGCTCGCCGAGTGGCCGGCGGCAAGTTGGAGCGGGGGGCTGGACGCGAGGAATTCGAAACGATCGGTCGAGAGTTGGACCGAAGTCGGAAGGTGGAAAAGAGACCACGATGGTGAATTGGTCGCAGGAATCGGTGTTGGTCACGGGGGGCACGGGGTCGTTCGGAAAGAAATTTGCCGAAATCATGCTGCGGGAGTACCAGCCGCATCGTCTGGTGATCTTCAGCCGCGACGAACTGAAGCAGCACGAAATGCGGGAATCCGGGTTCAACCACCCCAGCCTGCGGTACTTCATCGGCGATGTGCGCGACGTGGAGCGGCTCAAGCGCGCGATGTCGGGGATCACGGTGGTGGTTCACGCGGCAGCGCTGAAGCAGGTGCCGGCCTGCGAGTACAACCCGTTTGAAGCGATCCAGACCAACATCATGGGCGGACGCAATGTGATTGATGCCGCCATTGATGCGGGTGTACGAAGGATTCTCGCGCTTAGTACCGACAAGGCGGTGAACCCGATCAATCTGTACGGCGCTACCAAGCTATGCGCGGAGAAAATGTTTGTGCAGGCTAACGCGTACGCGGGTGCCCGGGACACACGGTTCAGCTGCGCCCGTTATGGGAACGTGGTGGGCAGCCGAGGCAGCGTGATTCCGATCTTTCTGGAGCAGCGGAAGCGCGGGAAGATCACGGTTACTGATCCGCGCATGACCCGGTTCTGGCTGACACTGGATCATGGAGTCAAGTTCGTGATCCGCTGCATCGAGGAGATGCATGGGGGCGAGATTTTCGTGCCGAAAATTCCCAGCATGCGGTTGCTGGATCTGGCGGAGACGATTGCGCCGGGGTGCGAAGTGGAGACGATCGGCATCCGGCCCGGGGAAAAGTTGCACGAGGTGCTGGTGTCGGACGATGAGTCGCGGAACACACTCGAGACCGACGAGATGTTCGTCATCCAACCGACGCACCCGTGGTGGAAGTCAGAGAATTGGGTACACGCGCGAAAGCTGCCGGAAGGGTTTCGATATTCGAGCGACAGCAACGACCGCTGGCTGACACGGCGGGAGTTGGAAGAGTTGGTGGGGCCGGAAGCAGGCGCTCCGGAAGCGTTGCCGACCTCAGCTTAACCATGAGTGCCCTACGTACCAAGCTCGAACCGCTGGCCATCCACGGCGGGACACCCGTACGGGAGCGACTGCTGCCCTACGGCCGGCAGAGCCTCGACGAGCAGGACATTGAAGCGGTGGTGGAGGTGCTGCGCTCGGACTGGCTCACGACTGGGCCCAAGGTCGGCGAGTTCGAAGAGCGCTTTGCCGCGTGGGTCGGGGTGGAGCAAGCTGTGAGTTTCAGTTCGGGCACGGCGGCTTTGCATGCGGCGGCGTTTGCCGCGGGGTTGAAATCCGGCGACGAAGCCGTCACCACACCGCTGACGTTCTGCGCGACTGCGAACTGCGTCTTATACCAGGACGCCACCCCGGTTTTTGCCGATGTGAGCGCCGATACCCTCAACCTGAACCCCGAGGAAGCGGCAAAGAAAATCAGCTCGAACACGAGAGCGATCATTGCCGTGGACTATGCAGGGCATGCGGCAGATCTGAGCGTACTACGCAGCTTAGCCGAGCAACACGGGCTTCTGCTCATCGAAGATGCGTGCCATGCCCTGGGCGCGGAATTTCGCGGAAAGCGTGTGGGCGGAATTGCGGACATGACAGTGTTCAGCTTTCATCCGGTGAAGCATCTGACCACGGGCGAAGGCGGGATGGTCACGACCAATGACCACGAGCGAGCGGAGACCTTGCGGCGGTTTCGCAATCACGGCATCAGCAGCGAAGCACGGCAGCGGCAGCAGAGCGGGCAGTGGTTCTATGAAATGGTCGCGCTGGGCTTCAACTACCGGCTGACGGATTTCGCGTGTGCACTGGGAACGTCGCAACTGGAAAAGCTGGAGCGGAATTTGGCGCGCAGGCGGGAGATTGCGGCTTGCTACACGAAAGGGTTTCGCGAATTGCCGAGCTTGATTGTTCCCGTGGTGCGGGAAGGCGTGAATCCGGCCTGGCACTTGTATCCGATCCGGCTGAAACTGGAGGCGCTGTCGGCGGGGCGAGCGGAAATCTTCCGTGCTCTGCGGGCGGAGAATATCGGCGTCAACGTGCACTATATTCCGGTGCACAGGCATCCGTACTATCGCGAGCGCTTTGGTTACAAGGGCGGCGAGTATCCGGTGGTGGAGGATGCCTACGAGCGGCTGATCAGCTTGCCGATGTTTCATGGCATGAGCGATCAGGATGTTGAAGACGTCGTGAAGGCAGTGGTCAAGGTCATGGATGGCTATGGGGAGTATTCCTAGTCAGGCTGGGGGAATCATTGCGGAGTGTGAATTCAGTGCAGGAAACCAAGCAGATCCGGGAGTGGAAGGGGGACTTTGGGCGAGAGTATACCGACCGGAACACTCTCGATCCCGCCGCGCTGGATCGGCTTTGGCAGGACAACTACGGGGTTACGAGAACGGCGCTTAATCGCCAGTTCCTGGAAGGGATTCCCGCCGACGCGAGCATTCTTGAAATCGGCTGCAATGTTGGCAACCAGTTGCTTCTGCTGCAGGACATGGGTTACACGAACCTCCACGGAGTTGAGATTCAGAGCTATGCAGTGCGACGGGCCCGGGAGCGCGTGGTATCGGCTACCGTGGCGGAAGGATCGGCGCTGGACATCCCGTATCCTGACAGGTATTTCGACCTGGTTTTCACCTCAGGGGTGCTGATTCACATCGCGCCGGCGGATCTGGCCGGGGCGATCGCGGAGATCTACCGAGTAACGAAGACGTGGATCTGGGGCGCCGAGTATTTCGCACCGGAGGCGACCGAAATCAACTATCGCGGGCACCACGATCTGTTGTGGAAAGGCGACTTTTCCAGGCGTTACCTCGATCAGTTCCGGGATCTGCGGTTGTTGCGAGAGGACCGGCTTCCTTACCTGAATAGTGCAAATACAGATACGATGTTTCTTTTGCAGCGCGTTTCCTAGCGTGGGTGCAATCCAGGAAGGGACCGATTGTGAGAGCAGTAGTCATTATTCAGGCGCGCATGGGCAGTTCGCGGTTGCCTGGGAAAGTGCTGCTTCCGCTGGGAGAGGGAACGGTGCTGGCCAACGTGGTGCGGCGCGTGCAACGTGTTCGGTTGGCGCACGAGGTGTTGGTCGCAACTTCCGAGTCGAGCCGGGATGGCGCCATTGTCGAAGAGTGCGGCCGGCTGGGCGTGCGGAGTTTTCGTGGATCCGAAAATGATGTGCTGGATCGTTACTACCGGGCTGCTTGCAGCAGAGCGGCAGAAGCGGTAGTGCGGGTAACGGCGGATTGCCCGCTGATCGATCCGGAACTCATCAACGAGACGGTACGAGTTTTCCTTCGGGAAAGCGCCGACTACGGCAGCAACGTCTTTCCCCGGCGGTATCCGCGCGGACTTGACACTGAGGTTTTTACTGCGAGTGCGCTGGAGCGGGCCTGGAACGAAGCTCGCGAGCCGCATCAGCGCGAGCATGTCACACCCTACTTTTACGAGCACCCAGAAATCTTTCGCATCTCATCGGCGGCCGCCGAAGTCGATCACAGCCAGTACCGCTGGACGCTGGATACGCCGGAGGATCTCCAACTGTTGCGCGCGGTCTTTGAGAATGTGCCGAATGCTTCCAACTGTGGCTGGAAGGAAGTGCTCGGATTGATGCAAGCGCGGCCGGAACTTGCCGCGTTGAACGCTGCCGTGGCACAGAAATATGTGCCGGCCCAGGTAGCCAAGTCTCTGCCGTGACGACGCTGCTCATCCATCCCGCGGACGACCCTGAAGTTGGACCTTGGACGAGTGCGAAGTGGTCGCGCATCATCGATCTTGGTCTTGGGGGTTCCAAGGCATACGAACGCTGGACGGACCGATTCGGCTGCCCCGTTCTCCCGATCGACGGCATGCGGCGCGGACTCGAGGAAGTTTACCGGGTGCGCGATGTGATCGCGAAAGGCTTGGGTAAGCTGATCGATCGCAGCGGAGTGGATTGGTGGGAGATGATGGCCACCGATCTGCCGGGTCCGTTGGAGATCCTGGTCCTGCTTCGGAAGGTGGCGCAATCACTGGATGCGAATGAGGAAGTCCATGTCACCCGGGCCGGGTTCCACGCGAGTGCATTGCGGCAGATGCTTGGGAATCGCGTGCATACATTTGATGTGGCGGCGCCATCCAGCCGTGGTCCGATGCGGTATCTAAAGGCGGCGCGAAAATTTCCCGCCTGGCAACTGCTACAAATATTTTGGGACAAGAATGATCCCGATCTCGACATTCGGCGTCGATTCGCGCGGCGGACGCGAAGCTCGGATATGCCGGTGGTGCTCATCCCCAGCGGATATGTGAACGTCACGCGTACGGGGCTCGACTATGCACGGACGGCGCCGGGATTGAAATTTCTCCTGGTCGCGACGCGACGGAGCGCATGGGTCGAGGGCCGTCCGTCCAATGTGAGGGGGGAATGGCTGGCGTCCTATGCGGCGCAGCGCGACGAGGGCCCACTCGCCGAGTACGAAGAAATCTTGGCGAAGTGGAGGTGTTTGCGCGAAGAGTTGGAGACAGAGCCGGAGATTAGCCTGGCAGGTCGCCTGGGCCTGCTGGATGATTTCCCGCGATACTTTCGCGTTGGCTGGAAAGTGCGCGGTACATGGGAGGTGGTGTTCCAGCGCGAGCGCATTCAATCTGTATTATGTGCTGACGACAGCAATCTCTGGACACGGCTTCCCTTGCTGCTGGCGCGAAAATATGGGGTGCCGGCGGTTGCCTGCCACCACGGCGCGCTGGATTCCCAACGCATCTTCAAGCAGAACGCGGCCGACGTTGTGCTGACGAAAGGGGACATGGAGAGGGATTACGTGGTGCGGGTCTGCGGGGTCCCACCGGCCGAAGTTGTCGTTGGGGCTCCCGCGCGAATCGGGGAGCAGAAGCGCGACCTGCGAGAAGGAGCGGGGGGGCAACCGCTGATCACGTTCTTCTCCGAACCGTATGAGACGTTTTCAGGACGGGGAGAAGAGTTTTATCGGGATGTGCTGCCAGCGTTGGCGGATCTGGCGGTGCAAACGGGGAAGAAGGTCGTCGTCAAGTTGCATCCGGCAGAGAGTCGAAGTGAACGCGACCGCATGATCGACACGTTGCTCACCACCGCACAGCGCGAGGTCGTGAGGTTGGTCGAAGGACTGACAACGCCCGAGTTGCTGAAGCAGACTTGGTTCGGGATCACGGTGTTGTCAACAGTGGCGAGCGAATGCGCGGTGGCGGGGGTCCCCTGCTTTCTTTGCCGATGGCTGGAGTTTACTCATCACGGCTACGGCGATCAGTTTCTGCGCTTCGGAGTGGGATATGAACTGAAGACGCCGGGCGAGATCGCCGTCATTCCGCGGATAGTGGAGACTCATTCGGCTAACCCGGGTGTCGCCACAGCCGTGTGGCAAACGATCGATCGGGCGAAGCTCGAAGAGATGCTGTCGCCACGGCCGGTGTTGGGAGAGCGCGTCGAGATGGAGATGCAGCGAGCGCAATGAATCCGGGAAGGCTTCTGATACGGGCGGATGCCAGCGCGGCGATTGGGAGCGGACATGTGATGCGCTGCCTGGCGCTGGCGCAGGCCTGGCAGGAGGCGGGAGGCGAGGCGGTATTCGCCATGGCCGAATCGACGCCAGCGGTCGATGCGCGAGTGGGTACTGAGGGGTTCGGAATCGCGCGAATGACCGCCGCTGCTGAAGGCCGAAATGACGCCGAACAAGCTACGGAACTGGCCCGGCAATGCAAGGCGCGCTGGATAGTCGTGGACGGGTACCCATTTGGGGCGGACTACCAGGCGGCCCTGAAAGCAGCGGGGCTTAAGGTATTGTTCATCGATGACAATGGCCACGCGGCGAGCTATTCGGCGGATCTTGTTCTGAACCAGAACGCCCACGCATCGGAGGCGCTGTACCCGAATCACGAAGCCTCGACCCGGCTCCTGTTGGGTCCGCGATACGCCCTGTTGCGACGCGAATTTGCTGCGTGGCGAGAATGGAAGCGGGAGATCCCGGAGATGGCTCGCAGGCTGTTGGTGACCATGGGGGGGAGTGATCCGGCAAACGTGACCGCGACAGTGATTGATGCAATTGCTTCGCGACCTGATGTGGAAATCATGGCGGTAGCCGGAGGGAGCAACCCTCACCTGCGCGAGTTACGGGAGTTGGTTGGCCGTCTCGAGGGCCGAGTGCGTCTGGTTGAGAATGCGAACAACATGCCGGAGCTCATGGCTCGGGCTGATGTCGCAGTTTCTGGGGCGGGAACGACGAACTGGGAGATTTGTTTTATGGGCCTGCCCGCGTTGATCATTGTGCTGGCGGAAAATCAGCGTCTGGTGGCCGAGGAACTTGCCCGGCAAGGGGTCATGCTCTCGTTGGGGTGCGCGACGGAAGTGAGTGCCTCAGGAATTGCGGATCAGGTGGGCAGGTTGGCAGCTTCAGCGGAGAAGAGGCGCGCTCTTTCAACAGCGGGGAGACGATTAGTGGATGGTCTGGGCGCGCGACGTGTGGTTGCTGAATTGACGAGTACGGCGGGAGGATAAGTGGCAACGGAGAAAACAACGGAGAGCGTTCGAGATTACTGGAATAGCCGCGCAGGATTAGGGAAGTGGGCTGGGACTCAGGATTTGATCGCGAAGGAGCTCGAACTCAAAGCAATTGCGGAGTTCGTTGAGCCCGGCATGAGGATTCTCGACGCAGGTTGCGGAAACGGGATTTCCGCCATCGAGATTGCGCGGCGCTTTCCAGTAGAGATTACGGCGTTCGACTCTGCTCCGGAAATGATTGAAGCCGCGCGCCAGATGGCCGTTACGGAGCACCTGGCCGGGTCCATCAGCTTTCGCACAGGGGATATCACGGATCTGAGCGGCTTGCCGCGGAACTTCGATCTTATCTATACCGAGAGAGTGCTGATCAACTTGCCGGATTGGGAGACACAGAAGAGAGCAATTTCCCAGTTGACGGGGTTGCTCCGGCCCGGGGGAACTTATGCGATGCTGGAGAACAGCCAGGACGGGCTGGACAAGATCAATGGGCTAAGAGAAGACGCGGGGTTGAAGGCGATTCTTCCACCCTGGCACAATCGCTACCTTCGCGATGCCGAGTTGCAGACGCTGAATCTGCCTTCCGTGACCCTTGAACGGGTGGTGTTCCACAGTTCCACCTATTACTTTCTCAGCAGAGTTGTAAACGCCTGGCTTGCCGCTCGGGAGGGCCAGGAACCAGACTACAACTCGCCCATTAATGAGCTCGCACTCCGGTTGCCGGCGATCGGTGACCTTGGCCAGGGAAGGATTTGGGTGTGGAAACGCTCGGAAGCGAACTGAGGCTGGGCGGAGTGGGAAGGTCGCGTCTCGGCCGGGGCCACCCGGCTTATGTGATCGCCGAGGTCTCCGCCAACCATCACCAGGACTTCGATCAGGCCGTCCGCATCATCCGAGCGGCCAAAGAGGCCGGTGCCGATGCGATCAAGCTGCAAACGTACACAGCCGACACGATTACGATGCAGAGCGATCAGGAGTATTTTCGGGTGGGTGGCGGCACACTCTGGGACGGCCGCACGCTTTACGATCTTTACGGCGAAGCCTACACGCCGTGGGAGTGGCAGCCCAGACTGAAACAAATCGCGAATGAACTCGGCATGGATCTGTTTTCCAGCGCCTTCGACACGAGCGCCGTCGATTTTCTGGAGGAGATGGGAGTTCCGGCGCACAAGGTGGCCTCGTTTGAGTTAGTGGACATTGGGTTGATTGAGAAGATGGCGCGGACTGGCAAGCCGCTGATCATGTCGACGGGAATGGCGACGCTGGAGGAGATTGAGGAGGCGGTCAAGGCGGCGCGGAAGGCAGGAGCTGCGCAGATTGCCTTGCTGAAGTGCACGAGTGCGTATCCGGCACCTGCGGAAGAAATGAATCTGCGGACGATTCCGGAACTGGCGCGGCGGTTCGGAGTGCCAGTCGGACTCTCGGATCACACGATGGGCATTGCGGTACCGGTGGCGGCGGTGAGTCTGGGGGCATGCATCATTGAGAAGCATCTGACGCTGGCGCGCGCTGATGGCGGTCCCGACGGTGCCTTTTCCCTTGAGCCGCAGGAATTCAAGGCGATGGTGGAGGCGGTCCGCACGGCGGAAAAGGCGTTGGGCACGGTTCACTTTGGCGTAAGTGAGCGAGAGGCCAGCAGCAGGATCTTCCGGCGTTCGCTGTTTGTCGTGCGAGACATGAAGGCGGGGGAGAAGTTCACGGGGGACAACGTGCGATCGATTCGTCCTGGCAACGGGCTGCATACGCGGCATCTGCCCGAGGTGGTGGGCAAGACGGCGGCCGTGAACATCAGCCGCGGAACGCCACTGAGCTGGGATCTGGTGAAACGGCCGTGAGGCTGGTCAGCCCACTGTTGAAGCGGGTGGTATATCCGGGCCTGGCGCAGATCGGCTACTTGCGACGTCATACGCGGGGGCAGTTGTGTGTCGTTACCTATCATGGAGTGCGCCCGGCTGGCTATCGCGATATCGACCCGGACCTGGATGGGAGTCTGGTCAGCGGACCGATGCTTCGTCTGCAGATCCGACTGCTGAAATCGCACTACAGCGTGGTGACGCCCGACCAGTTTCTGCGGTGGATCCAGCGCAAAGCTGAGTTGCCTCCACGAGCGCTCCTGCTGACCTGCGACGACGGCCTGAAGAACACCCTCACGGAAATGTTGCCCGTGCTGCGCGACGAAGGCGTGTCATGCCTGTTCTTTATTACCGGAGGGTCGGCTGGGGACACGTTGCAGATGCTGTGGTACGAGGAGCTGTATCTGATGTTGCTGCAAACGCCGCCTGGTTTGCTGGAAGTGGAAGAGCTGGGCGTGCGCGTATCGCTGCGCGGGAGAGATGAGCGGCGAAAAATCTGGTTGGCGATGGTGAAGTCACTCTCCCGTGTTGATAGCGGGCGGCGCTCGGTCCTGATGGAACAGGTGCGGAAGCAGTGCGGACTGGCCGAGGATTGGCAAAGCGCTTACTGGAATGATTCTGCCCGCCGGAGCCGTTTCGGGTTGTTGAACGCGAACGAGGTACGCGAATTGGTGGCAAGCGGCATGTCGATCGGCGCGCATACGTTGAGCCACCCCATGCTTTCTCATGCTTCAGATGAGGTTGCACGGGGAGAAATCTCGGCGAGCCGTAGCGTGCTGGAACAGGCGTTTGGGGTTCGGATATGGGCCCTGGCCTATCCTTTCGGGGACGCTACGTCTGTCACCGCACGCGAAATGAAGATGGCCGACGAGGCGGGGTTCGAGTGCGCGTTTGTAAATTATGGCGGAGGATTTGGGGCGGAATTGCCGGTGTTTGCTCTCCCGCGAGTGCACGTCACCGCAGAGATGTCGCTGGGAGAATTTGAGGCTCATGTGTCGGGATTTCATCGGAGACTCAGACGGCTGGGACAACAGGAGGCGGCCAGTGTCGCTCAGGGTGGATGAAGTGTCCCCGCGTCGTCGCTGAAGGTTGAACCGGGAAGCCGCAGTTTCTCCATGTGCCTGGGGATGACTATCCGCGAGTCAGGCGCCGTTATATAACTGGTACTACTGCGTTCTTCCCGAACGAAGAAGAACAATACGAAGCTCGGCTTGCGAATAACATTACAGCGGCAGATTCCGGACGATCCGGCGCTCCAGCGGCAGTGGAACAACCTCGTGCAACAGATGGAGCCGCCCGAGGTTTTCTATACCTACGAGTGGGCCTGTGCGGTGCAGGCGGCTTACGGTGAGTCATTGCAGCCGTTGCTCTTCCTGGGGCACGAAGGGGACGACCTCGTCGCGGTGGCGGCTCTCGCGACCGACGGCGCCGGGCGAGTTACGAGTTTCCTGGCGGGCACGACGGCCGACTATTGTGATTTTGTGAGCCGGCGCAAAGATCGGGCGGAGTTTGTCGCGGGTGCGCTGCAGAAGTTGAAGGAACTCAAGCTTCGTGACTTGATCCTGGCCAATCTGCCGGCGGACTCAGAGACGGTGGCAGCCCTTCGAACAGCCGCCGAGGAACATCGATTCCACGTCTACATGCGTCCGGCATATGTGTGCGCGCAGGTGGAACTCGGGCAGGGAGAGGGTCGGCAGGGACTGAAGACATCGCTGCAGGGCAAGAAGAAGTTACGGCATTACCTTCGCGCGATGGAACGCGAGGGGCCGGTCACGGTGAAACATTTGCACTCGCCGGACGAAATCTCTGGCACACTGCCTCGATTCGTGAGCGCGCATGTCGTTCGCTTCCGGGCGATGGGACGGGTCAGCAACCTGGAGAAACCGGAACGGCAGCGTTTCCTTGCCGAACTCGCAAAGCGGTTCGCTGGGACTGATACTGTCACCCTCAGCGAAATGAGCGTGGGTGACAGAGCCATGGCGTGGAACTACGGCTTTCAGTTTCAAGGAAGCTGGTTCTGGTATATGCCCACCTTCGACACGCGAGACGAGACGAACTCGCCAGGGTACTGTCTGCTTGCACAGATCGTCATCGAGGCATGTGGGCGGCCGGAGATGCGGGTCGTGGACCTGGGGCTGGGAGCGGAAGGCTACAAGGAACGATTCGGGAACAGCAGCCGGCAAACGTTGTATACAACTCTGACTCTTTCGCGGGCGCGACACTGGCGGGAAGTTGCGAGATATCGCGCGGCGACAGCCATCAAGAAGTCGCCGCGTCTCGATACTGCGATCCGTGGAGTACGGGCCGCCCTGCAGCGGCCTGCGGGCGGGGACAAGGGGAAAGATTCGAAGGCGCAGGTTGAGCAGGTCTGAGCCCGACGAGAGAACGGATCTGATGGCGTTCAGTGTGTCACCGGAGAACCCGCAAATCACCAACGAGACGCAAAAGTTCCAGACACAAATGGGACAGATCTCGCGGCATTCCTCCGTCTTCTTCCTGGGGACGATTTTCCGGATCGCTGCGGGGTACGTGTTCAAAGTCTATCTGGCTAGAACCCTGGGGCCCGAACCTCTTGGCATCTATGCGCTGGGGATGACGATCGTGGGATTGGTGGGCATTTTGGGGGGGTTGGGTCTGCCGCAGGCGGCGGTTCGATTCGTCGCGCACTACACCGCCTCGCAAAAGATGGATGAGTTACGACATTTTCTGGTGGCGGGGACAGGTGTGATTCTTGCCGCGAATGTGGTTCTGGGGGCGTTGGTCCTGGGGATCGGTCCATGGGTCGCGGTGCACTTTTACCATTCGCCGGGACTCTCGCCGTACGTGAAGTGGTTCGCGTTAATCATGGTACTGGGCTCTTTGACTAGCTTCTTCGGCAAGGTGCTGCAGGGTTACAAGCAGGTGGCACGGCTGACCGTGCTGACCGACTTCGTCGCGACACCGTTGGCGATGCTGGCCACGGTATTGCTGATTGCCTGGGGAGCGGGGCTTCGCGGGTACATTCTGGCGCAAGTGATCAGCGGAGCAGTTCTGCTGGCGATGCTGCTGCTCGCGGTTTGGAGACAGACTCCTTCGACTGCTCGTCGCTTTAGTGCCGGGCTGGCGCGTCCCGAACCGCAGGTATTCAGTTTTGGCGCGACGGTTCTGGGCATTGCCCTGATGAATTTTCTGTTAAGCCAGAGTGACCGCGTGTTGATTGGGTTTTACCGGAATGCCCGCGAGCTAGGTATTTACTCGATTGCCGCGGCCATGGTGGCATACATTCCTGTGGCGCTGCAGTCGGTCAATCAGATTTTTTCGCCGACGATCGCCGATTTGCACACGCGGGGAGAGCGGCAGTTGCTGGAGCGCCTGTATCAAACGTTGACACGATGGATCCTTGCGTTCACGCTGCCGCTGGTGATTGGCATGATGGTGTTCGCAAAGTCGCTAATGGGAATTTTCGGCACCGATTTCCAGGCAGGCTGGCTGGTGCTGATCATCGGCTCGGTGGGGCAACTGGTGAACTGTGGCGTCGGTTCCGTCGGATTCCTGCTCCTCATGTCCGGACACGAACGCCAGCTCATGAGAGTCCAGGTGGTGACGACAATGTTGACTATCGTTCTCGGCCTGGCCCTTATTCCGCGCTGGGGGATTATCGGCGCAGCGGCGGCGTCGGCCACGGCGAACGTGGTGGTCAACATGTGGAATATGCTGCTAGTTCGGCGCTTGCTGGGTTTTCTCCCGTACAATCGCAGTTCGTTGCGGCTGCTATCTTCAACCGTGGTATCGGTTGGGGTTGTAATATTCTCCGAGGCGATGTTGCGGGGCATGGCTGCGTGGACGAGGATTGTGGTGGGACTATTGCTCGCGTACGTTTCATTTCTCGGCGTGCTGCTGCTCAGCGGCCTGGATGCAGACGACCGTCTGATCGGCCAGGCTGCATGGAAGCGAATGAAAGGGTTTCTTCCGGCGATTGACGTGGGGGCGTCGTGACGACCGCAATACGAGAAATCCGTCTGCCTTCGGAATTGTGCGACGCTGTCGAGCAACACTTCGGGGCGCAGTTTACGAATATCGAAGACCTTCTCGTGTTCGTTCTCAGCGAGTTGATTCGCGAGGATTCGCACAAGCTTGACCAGAGCGATCAGCAGATGATCGAAGCGCGCCTGCGAGACCTGGGATATCTGTGAGGATGAGAAATCGTCGTTCCTCAGACATCCATCAGGCTTCTGAAATAAACCATGTCTAGATCTCTCATCTTAATTACGGTCGACTGCCTGCGGGCAGATCACGCGGGTTTCATGGGTTATGGGTCGCCAACCACCCCTTTTCTCGATCGCTTAGCCGAGGAAAGCTTCGTATTTCCGAGGGCCATCGCCACGGGCGCGCCGACCTATTATTCGTTCCCTGGAATCATGGCGTCGCGTTTTCCGTTGGCGCTCGGTCGCGAAGTTGTGGGACTGGCTCCCGGCGAAACGACTCTGGCTACTGTCCTGCAAGGCGCGGGATACCGGACGGCGGCTTTCGTTGCCGGGAATCCGTATCTGTCTTCACTCTTTCACTACGAGCAAGGGTTTGGAGTTTTTCGCGACTTCCTGTCGGAAGGAACGCCGTCCGCAAAAGCCGGTGAGCAATGTGGACCGCGTGCGAGTCTGCGGACGCGCGTGAATGAACGTGTGGCGCGAGTGGCGCACACTCTCGGCCCGTTGGGCCGGCTGTACAACGAACTCTATTTTCAGTACTGCCAGAGACTGGCGGCGTCCGGGCAGGAGACCTGGGATGGGTTGCGGCGCTATCCGGCGGCGGACGTTCTTGTCGATCAAGCGTGCGACTGGCTGGCTTCGACGGGAGCCCAGCCCTTTTTCCTGTGGCTGCACTTCATGGATCCGCACGCTCCGTACTATCCGCCGGCAGAAGCGTTACAAGCATTGGGAGCGCACATCGGACCCTCGCGAGCACGCTACGTGAATTCGGCATGGAACCGCGACGACCTCGACGCCCGGCACCTGCGCAAGTATCGCGACGAGATCGTGCTCCTCCATGATGCGGGCATTCGGTGGGTCGACACGCAACTGGCGCGGCTGGTCGGTAAGTTGCGCAATCTCTCATGCTGGGAATCATCCGTGTTCGCCGTAACGGCGGATCATGGGGAAGAGTTTCTGGATCGCGGCGGCACTTTTCACCCTCCTTCACAGACGCAGCAGGAGATGTTGCGCGTGCCTCTGCTGATCCGAGTGCCCGGTGTAGGGAAGAAGCAGCTTTCTGATGCGCCGTTCAGCCATCTGCACCTGGGGCCCACACTTCTGGAAGCCATGGGGATAGGGAGCCCCGGGGCTTTCGAGGGCAGAAGCTACTGGACGGCACTCCAGGAAGGCAGCGGCTGGGAACTGGCGATTTCAGAATCGATCGGAAGTTGCACGAATGGAATGGACACGGTCTTGCGGATGGGAGGCCGGAGAGTTGTGGTGCAGGAGAGGAGATACAAGCTGGTGCTGGATTTCGGCCAGCGGTCCGAGCAGTTGTTCGATCTGGACGCTGACCCCTCGGAATTGTGTTCGCTGCCGCTGGAATCGGAAAAGGCAGTTCGTGCGCGGCTCCTGCGCGCGGGCTTGGAACACTGTCAGCGAGCGGCGCGGCGTCCCAAAGCAGAACTGTCGCTGCGCGCCAGGGTTCGGCAGATTGGGCTAGAATGGAGCCACACGAAAATGCAATCTGCAACTCTGGCGTCTTGAGCGACAGACTGTCCATGGCCCATGCTTCCCGCCTGATCAGAGTTTTCACTCCTTCGTTTGCGGACGAGAACGACACCAACGCGCAGAACCTGACAGTGAAGGAGGTGGTGGCGCGCCTGGATCCGGAGTTGTTCGAGGTGACGATGCTCAGCGAAGGCGGACCGGATGATCCCCGCATCGTCGCGCGGAAGAACACGAGGATTTTGCCTTACTACGCGCACGGAAATACGTTGCGTCTGCTTCTGCGAATCCTGGCGGATCGTCCGGATATTTACTTTTTTCCGCGTTACGGTCCTCTGGATCGCGCGTTTCTTGGCGCGCGAAAATATCTTCCGCTCAATACCGCTCTCATTACTTACGTGGTCATGATGATGAACAAAGAGACCGGCGGTGGGATGGTAGCTCGTCTCATCAGGGAATCAGACCGCGTGTACGCGAATTCGACGTTTGTGTCCGAAAGCGTGCAGGAAATCTTCAGGGTGCATCCGGCTGCTGTTTACGACGGCGTGGATCGCCGCTTCTTCTTTCCGTCTCAGTCTGAGAGAGCCTCGAAGAAGAAGTTGGTTGTGCTATATGCAGGGTCATTTCAGCCGCGCAAACGGGCGGAAATAGTGATTGAACAGGCAGCGCGGTGGCCGGACGTGGAGTTTCGCCTTGCCGGGAAAGGCGAAACGGAAACGGAGTGCCGCGCTCTGGTTCAGCAGCGTGGCTGCGGGAATGTGGTGTTTCTTGGGCACTTGCCCTCGGCGCAATTGGGGGAGCAGATGCGAGAAGCAGACGCGTTCCTCTTCCCAAGCGTGCTCGAAGGGCATCCCCAGGTTCTCATTCAGGCGGCGGCGTGCGGGTTGCCAGCGGTGGCGATGAGCTTGTATCGTCCGGACGCTGTCGCGCATGGCCGTAGCGGATTTCTGGCCGACAACGATCAGGAACTAGCCGACAGTCTCGACTCGCTTCTTCGTGACGCAGAGCTTCGCCGAAGAATGTCGACTGCCGCGGCGGAGCATGCAAAACAGTTCGACTGGGATCGCATCGCCGGGCAGTGGGGCGAGATCTTTCAGGACACTGCCGTCCACAAAAACAACAGGGGCAGGATTGCCGAGGACTGAGGGACCTGTGGATCATGAATCGTCCGCCGCCGCCGTCCCAAAGCAGGGTCACGGGGCCGATGCGTCCATGGTGGTCGACCGCGAAGGCATCCGTGGCTCGAGACAATCCGGCGGCGATGGCTCACTTCATGTTCTGACGATCACTCCGTTCTATCCCACAGCGCGCGACTGTGCGAGCGGATGCTTTGTTGCGGAACCCCTGGCGAATCTGACCGGTCTCGGGATGCGGTCGACGGTATTTGCCGTCGAGGCCGTGTACAGGCAGAGACCAGAGATAAGTCGGGCTGCGCCGGAGGCCCAATGGTTCCGGTATCCTTTGTGGCCCGGGGGCTTCGGACTGGCCAGTGCGGGGGTTGGTGTCTATCTACGGGTTCGCGGGGCAGTGATTGCGCTGCACAAACGGCATCCGATTGATCTGATCCATGCCCACGGAGCACTCCCGTGCGGACATGCCGCCCTTCTTTTGGGGCGGAGTCTGAAGATTCCTTATGTTGTGACCGTGCATGGACGGGATGCGTTCTCAACCTCGCAAGTCGCGGGTCGGGCGGGCGCCCGCTGTGCGCGAGTTTCGCGAGAGGTGTACGCAGCGGCGCGCCGCGTGATCGGAGTCAGTCAACGGGTATGCGCCGAAGTGGCTCAAGGGATGTCTGGGAATGTAAAGCTATCCCCGGTCTACAACGGCATCGATCCGGCTTTGTTTCATCCCGGGGAGGACAGGGAGCAACTCTCCATGCTGACGGTCGGGAACCTGATCCCGATTAAGGGACACGTGCTGGTGGTGAAAGCGCTGGCGGAATTGCTGCCGGAATTCGCCAGCCTCTGTTGGGAAGTGATCGGCGGCGGGCCGGAACTGGGTCGAGTGCGTGAACTGGCCGAGAAGCTCGGAATTCTGGATCGCATTCGTTTTCGCGGCCGCATCGGGCGAAGCGAAGTCGCCGAGGCGTGCGGGCGCTGCACGGCTTTCGTCTTGCCCAGTCGTTACGAGGGGTTGGGTTGCGTGTATCTGGAAGCGATGGCGTCAGGGAAAGTCGCGATCGGATGTAGAGGGCAGGGAATCGAAGAAGTGATTCGACACGGTGAAAATGGCTGGCTGGTTCCGCCGGACGGGTTGGCGGAACTGATCGACGGGCTGCGTATTCTGCTGCGAGACGAAGCGCGATGCAAGCAGATCGGCGCCGCCGCGCGGAATACGATTCTGCAATCGTTTACGTTGCAGCATCAGGCTGAGCGTTTGCTGAAGGTCTACAGGGAGAGCCTGGGGTGAAACGCCGCGTCGTTATCCTGACGGAAATCATCGCACCCTATCGCACTCCGGTGTTCAATGCGCTGGCGGCGCACCCGGACGTGGACCTGCATGTGATTTTTCTCTCTGAAACCGATCCTGGTTTGCGGCAATGGCAGGTATACCGGGACGAGATTCGATATTCGTATGAAGTGCTCGCGTCGCATCGCCAGCGCATGGGAAGCTTCAGTGTGCTGATCACGCGCGGTATGCGCGCCGCCCTGGAAAAAAGCAGTCCGCAGGTGATCGTGGCGGGAGGCTACAACTATCTCGCGATGTGGCAAGCGCAACGGTGGGCTGGGGCACATGGAGTGCCATTCCTGCTGTGGTCGGAAAGTAACGTTGGGGACGCACGGCGAAACTTCTGGTGGGTGGAGGCGGCCAAGCGAAAATTTATTCGTTCGTGTCAGGGCTACGTCGTTCCCGGCAGTTCTGCGGCAGCCTATCTGAAGACATTCGGAGTCGCCGAACGGCGGATTTTTGTTGCTCCAAACGCGGTCGATGTCGGGCGCTTTGCTCGAGCGGCCGATGCAGCGCGCGGGGAAACGGGATTGCGCAAGCGGTTGGGACTGCCGGAACGGTATTTGCTGTTCGTGGGCAGATTCGTGCAGGCGAAAGGAGTCTTTGACCTGCTCGAGGCCTATGCGAAACTGCCCAGAGAGATGCGTCAGGCGGTAGGGCTGGTGTTGACCGGGGATGGGCCCGAACGCGAACAGTTGGCGGAGCGCAGCCGGAAGATTGAATCGGGCAGTGTGGTGTTGACGGGTTTCCTGCAACGAGACGACTTGCCTGCCGTGTATGCGCTGGCAGAGGCGCTGGTACTACCGACGTATAGTGACACATGGGGCTTGGTGGTGAATGAAGCAATGGCTTGTGGGCTGCCCGTGATTGTGACTCGGGCGGCAGGATGCGTTACCGATCTCGTGGGAGACGGCGAGAATGGATACGTGGTAGGAGTGGGTGACGCGGAAGGGTTATCGGCGGCGATGAGCAAGGTATGGGGCGCTCCGGATCTACGGGAGCGAATGGCGCAACGCAGCCGCGCTCGGAGTGACCGGTTTACTCCGGATCGGTGGGCAAGCGGGATGGCGGATGCTGTCGCCGGCCTGATGGGAGAGCAGCGTGGATAAAGCCTTACGGATTGCGCTTGTTGGGCTGCCGATCGTCCTGGTTGCGTCGCTGATTCTTCTGGGCCAGTCCCTGCCGGCATACTTCAGCAACCAGCAATTCCTGTTGGGCCTGATTTTTCTGCAAATACTCGTCGTTTGTTTGTGGTTCTATGAGCAGCTGTTCTTTCCTTTGTTAATGATCGCGTTCTTGTGGGCGGGGACGGATGTGCCCATGTCGGAGCCCTGGACAATTGGGCGATGGCTGGTCCTCGGAGCAGGTGCGTTGGTCGGGTTCGTGCGGACGCTCGGGACGAGCGCCCAACACTATCGTGCATTTCACGTCGTTGCCGCGTTTTGTGTGGCGAGTGCGGTCGCCTCAGCCACTGTGTCCGAGGCGCCCAGCCTTGCGCTGCTGAAAGCGGTCAGTCTGTTTCTTCTTTTTCTATATGGAGCTTGTGGGGCGCGGCTGGTTTTGCGGGATCCAGATCGATTCTTCCGCGGGCTCCTGCTCGCGTGTGAGCTGAGCGTTTACGCCAGCGCCTTCTGTTACCTGGTGCTCAGTCAAGAAATCTGGGGAAACCGGAATTCTCTGGGCGCGGTGGAAGGCGTGGTGGCGGCTCCCTTGCTTCTCTGGGGCGCGTTGGTTGCGGGCGAGAAGAGCCTGCAGTTGCGCCGGGCGGTGGCTTGCCTGGGCGCTCTGTACCTGGTGTATTTTTCGGTTACCAGGGCGGCGATGCTCGGTGTCACCGTCGCGATGCTGGTGGTCCTGGTAGGCGTGAGGAAGCACAAACTCATTGTGAAGGGGTTACTCGGCGGCGTGTGCGTCATCGCGATCACAGCGATCCTGGCCCCGAGCCACCTCGACGAATTCAACAGTTCGCTGGTGTCCGGCGTAATTTACAAGGGACAACAAGAGCAGGGGTTACTGGGATCGAGGCTGACCCCGTGGCAGGAAACATTACGGGTGATCGAGAACAAGCCTTACTTCGGCAGTGGTTTTGGGACCAGCATTTCTGGAGGCCAACCGTTCGGCGAGATCGGACGTTTGGCTTCAACTGCGGTTCTCCGCGAACACGGCAGCAGTTACCTGGCAATCACAGAATGGGTGGGGCTACTGGGAATTCTGCCGTTTGCGATCCTTCTCCTGCTCTTGATCCGCGCGATCGTTAGAGTTTTCCGCTGCTTGCGCCGGACGGGTAATCTGGCCCACTACTCGGTGCCGATCATGATGGTGATGATTGCTGGACTGGTGCACGCCGGGTTTGAGGATTGGATGTTCGCGGTCGGTTATTATCTGACGGTCTTGTACTGGACGTTGGCATTTCTTCTGGTAGATCTCGTGCCTGAGGATACGGCCTACTACCCCGCACCTCTCCACGGCATGCATTATCGGTACGCGACCAGCGCCCCCGCGCCGCGGCAATAGTTCACGATGCGACTGTTCATTCATGCGCTGGGGGCGTCGGCGGGTGGCGGCCTAACGTATCTGAGGAACGTGCTTCCCCATCTCGCCACGCATCCGGATGTCGAGGTGTCACTCTTGGCGGGCGATGAGGCTGCTGCGCAGATTCCTGCGGCGGGCAATGTGCACCTGGTTCGATGCGACGCGGAGTCGCGGGGCACGCTGGCTCGATTTCTTTGGGAACAAAAGCGGGTCCCTGCTCTGATCCGAGATGCGCGAGCAGATGTGCTGCTGTGCGCAGGTAATTTTGCGATCTGGAAGTCGCCGGTAGCGCAGATTCTCCTCAGCCGCAATTCACTCTACACGTCTGCCGATTTCGAGCGCGACCTGCGACAGCGGAGCGACTATCGGTTGCTGGTGGACACCTGGGTGAAGGCCTGGGCGGCCCGGAAGTCGATCCAACGCGCTGAACTGACCGTTGCTCCGAGCGAGGCGTTTGCGCGGGACCTGAAAGCCTGGGCGCGGCGGGACGTAGTATGGCTGTATCACGGATTCGATCATGACGAATTCTTCCGTGATCCAACACCGCTGCCACCTTTGGTTCAGGCGAAGCTGCACGCGGACGCTGGCACCGTGCGCCTGCTGTTTGTCAGCCATTACAACTACTACCGGAACTTCGAGACGCTGTTGCGCGGATTTGCCTTGCTGAAGCAACGGTACCCGCACGGGAAAATACAGCTGGTGCTCACTTGCGAACTGGCTCCGGGAAAGAACCCCGGCAGCTATCGGACAGAGGGCGTCACCGAACTTTTGCAGGAGTTGAGTATCTCCTCCGACGTGGTGCAACTCGGAGCTGTTGCATACCAACAGCTGCATCACGTATATCGCTGCTGTCAGATCTATGTGACGCCGGCATACACGGAAACTTTTGCTCATCCGCTGGTGGAAGCGATGGCATGCGGACTGCCGATCGTGGCGTCAGACCTTGAAGTGCACCGGGAGATTGCCAATGGCGCTGCCCTGTTTTTTGACCGATTCTCCCCGTCCGGATTGGCTGAAAGAGTCGCACAGCTCCTCGAGTCTCCGGCATCGCAATCGGATTTGCGCATGAGCGGGCTTCGCCACAGTGAGACTTTCAGTTGGAGCGCCCACGTCGACCGACTGCTGGAGTTGGCTCGGGGGCTGTCGGACAAATCACGCTGAACGGCTCCCGATGTCAGGGACGCTAGACCTTCAGTTTCAAGAGATGAACCACGTTCTGGATTCCAATCGCGGAACTGGCCGCAAGCACTGCCGTGACCGGGGCCAACAGCCAGAGAAGGCGGCGGTCTCTTGGGAGCCAGCGCTGGAGGGCAACGAAGACGAAGGGGAGAATCGGGATGGCAAAGCGCGGGAAGTTTCCTCTTGCCCACACCGGATAGTTGTAGCAATAGAGTGAGAGCAGATATGGCGCCGCGAAGATGATCTCCGGCACATGCTCTCGGGCGTAGCGATGGAAAGATTGGGTCCAGAGCATGGCCACGATCGCGATCAATACGAGGAAGATCCATCCGAACGTCAACAGAAGGTTCGAGACGGGGGCGGGATAGAGAATCGTCCCTTTGATGATGGCGTAAAAGGGCACGCCGAAGAGCGGTACCGTCGCCGCAGCCTGAGTGGATTCGTAGCTATGAACGGTGGCTAACGGGTCGTGGAAATAGCGAGCCAGAGGAATGATATAGAGAATACCGATCAAGGCTCCGATGGCGGTGGCCGACAACAAGAGCCTCCACTGGCGCCGCCAAAGCAGAGTCAAGCCGATGCCCAGGAGGAGAAAAACACTCAGGGGACGAGTGATGGTGGCAAGTGAAGCAAGCAAGGCCGCCAGCAGCCAGCGTTCCCGTCGAATCGCAAGGAACGATCCGAAGAGCAGAGCCACGAACATGGGCTCGGACCCACCCAGGTACGAACGCTGATACCAGTCGAAATTGAGAATGGCAAACGCGGTGGCGATCCAGCCTCCCCAGAGCCTGTAGGCCAGGATTACCGCGATCCAAGATGACACTACGGACACTGTGAGGAGCGCGGCGCGGTCGGAAAGGCCCGTGAGCTTCGAGATTGCCGCCATTAAATAGGGAAGTCCCCAGAAGTGTTTGATGGCCACCCCGTGGAAATCCCACCTGCGGATTGCCGAAGCGATAGACATGTAGGCGGAGCTGTCGGCGAAATTGTCTACCAGGCTGAGATAAGGCGTCAGCAGCGAGGTGAAAGTTACGAAAATTGCGGCCGAGGCCAGGCAGACCGTGAGAGTCTGCCGAAGAGATGGCTCGGAACACCAGGCAGAACCCGGCGTCGCGTCGATTTGCACCGTCCCCGGTGAAGACATGCTGATTAGGGCTGATCGAGGCAGGAAAATCGTATCACGAACTACGGACGCTGCCGCTCACGCAAGACGCGGTTGGCAAAGAGTTGTTCCTCACCGATGAAATGTAATGACTCGTCCCACCTCGCCCATCGCGGGATCGGTGATGGGAAGGTTGGAGGTCGCTCCCGGCGAACTTTCAATCTGGCTGACGATCGTCTGGTAGGCATGATTGTTGGGCTGTCCCCATACCAGGACGGCATCGGTTTTCTTGCTCCCAGCAGCAGCGGCCAGTTGGTTAACCTCGCTGGCATCGTCGGGGAGAGCGGAATTCATCGCAATCAGGTGCCGTCCGCTCAGGTACGCGACGTACGGTCCGACTTCGAAACCCACGCCGTGGGCTGGATAAGGTCCATTCCCGATGCTCACCAGACTATTTCCGGCAGGCTGACTCTGTTTGAGCAGCGCGACCGCGTTGTAACAGCTGCGCTGAAAATCACGATCAATCGTCCGGAACGGCGACGCCCAGTAGATGGTGAAAAACACGGTACTCAGAACGAACAAGGCCAGGCACATCTTTTGCAGGCGAGGCGCGAGCCGGAGATCGCGATTGGGCCCGCCGGGAATGATGAAGCCTGAAGCCAGCGCAATGAGAATTGCGATGATGGGCAGAATGTAGCGGGCGTCGAAGACCAGCATCCCATAGGCCCCCACGAGAGAAGCGAAGCATACGACTGCCATGATGGCGAACAGCGCCTCGGGCCAGTGGTCGCGACGGCGCCGGATGAGCTTTGGAATTCCGACGATCAGGACCAGAACTCCCGCCGGTGTAAGGAGAATCACCGCTTCTTTGAGGGCGGCGGGAACGTTGCTGCGCTCATTCTCGACAATCACCGGAATGAGCGCCGGGTTCGCCATCTTGAATTGCTGTACGGCTGCCCACGGCTGCTCTGCGACCATGTAGTTGTCGTAGGAGGTATCGGCGAGGGGATACGGATCTCCTCGCGGATGGTGGCTAAGATTCCGCTTCATATCAATCATGAGATTGGCGCGAAGCTGATAGCCAGTTGTAAACACGCCGTATTTTGTCTTTAGCATTTCACCCCAGCTCAGCCACGTGATCACCGGGGCAAGGAAAGCCAACAACAGCGAGACAGCCTTTCGGCGGAGAGAATGTTGCGGATAGGACAATGCCGCCAGGACGGTGGCGAAGAAGAGCCATGGCATGGCAAATGCCTTGGCCAGAAAGGCGACGGAATGCGATACGCCCAGAAGAAGCCAATTCAGATTGGTGTCCTTCCGCAGGCAAGTGAGAAGGAGTGAGAAGTACACGATCGTGCAAGCAGTGAACAGAAAATCGGCCTGGATGGTCGTCACGGCTACTGCGACTACTCCACGCGCGATAGAGAACCAGAGGACGGCTGCAGCCGCGGCCAGGTGTGAACGCCACAGTCGGAAGGTCAGCCAGTAGAGCAAAGGCAGACAGGAGAGAAGACTCGCGACTGTGATGATTCGACCCAACAGCGTCAGGTCGCGCGTGACGAACGAGCCAGCAGCAATCAGCCAGGAGATCAGGGGGCTCCAATAGCCGTGAAGGGATTTCGTCAGGTCCCCGTCCCGAAGATGACGAGCCAAGCCAATGTAGCTGATGGCATCCGAGGTGATATTGTGTGCGCAAAAGCGCCAAAACCAACCAATTTGAAGCGCGCATGCAAGCGCTGCAAGGAGCAGCAGGGCGAGAGCGATGCGTCGCTCGGACCTTTCTTTGGCACCGGTGGTTCCGGTTGTCTCCAAGGGGAGCATTGGGCGGGAACGATTATAAGTGATCGAGGCGGCACACCTGCGGATCTCATCTGGCTCCATTCACGTTATGATCATCATTCGTGGCCGATTCAACCTGTCATGTGTGGAATCTTCGGTATCGTCGCGCGGGAGGTGTCAAGCGACACATTGGAGCGGGCGCGGCGCAGTCTGGCTCATCGCGGACCGGACGATGCGGGTTCGGTTGTCATTCCGGCGGTTCCACCGGAGGGCTGCGACGTAGGTTTCGCTCACACGCGGCTCTCCATCATTGACCTCTCGCCACTCGGTCACCAGCCAATGCAGGACCCTTCCACCGGCAACTGGATCGTCTTCAACGGGGAGATCTACAACTTCCGGGAGTTGCGGCAGGAATTGAGCGCAGCGGGCAACGACTTTCGCAGCCACTCCGATACTGAAGTCATTCTGGTTGCGTACCGCGTTTGGGGCGAAGACTGTCTCCACCGGCTGCGCGGTATGTTCGCCCTTGCCTTGTGGGATGCTCGACGCGAACGACTGATGCTGGCGCGCGATCCGATGGGTATCAAACCGCTTTACTACTATCGATCGAAGGAAATGTTTCTCTTTGCGTCGGAAGTTCGGACCCTGCTGCAGAGCGGATTGGTTCCGCGCAAGGTGGATGCGACCGGGGCCTTGAGTTATCTCGCATTCGGCTCGGTTTATGAGCCTTGGACCATTGTGGACGGCGTAAGGGCAGTTCCCGCGGGGTGTGTGGTCAGGGTTGAGCGGGAAACAGTGAACGTCCGCGAATACTGGAGCCCGCTAAAAGGTGCGTCTGTTGCGGCTGAGAGTGAGTCGAGACGGAATGGAGCGGGGGCGGCGGGCCTGGCGGACATCTTGCGCGACGCCGTGCTCTCGCATCTTGTCAGTGATGTGCCGGTGGGCGTCTTTCTTTCGGGCGGCATTGACTCGAGCAGTCTGGTTGCGATTTTGAGCCACAATGGCGTGCGCGCAAGCACATTTTCCCTCGTGTTTCGAGAAAAGGAGTACGACGAAGCGCAATATTCGCGGGAAGTTGCGCGTCGTTTCCGAACCGAACACCACGAAATTCCGGTCTCCCTCAACGACACGCTCGCAGTCTTGCCGGACGCCCTTGCCGCCATGGATCAACCGACGGTGGATGGGATCAACACATATCTTGTGTCGGCGAAGACGCGGGAGGCGGGAGTCAAGGTTGCGTTGACCGGGTTAGGCGCAGACGAACTGTTTGCTGGGTACTCGAATTTCCGCCGGGTGCCGAAGTTGGAACGCGTGGCTGCACGCCTGAAGAAGCTGCCTGCTATGGCTCGACGCCCACTGTTGGCGTCGGCCGCGATGGTTTCGCGTGGCAGCGACCGAAAGCGGAAACTGGCCGAATGGGGTGGACCCGAAAATTCGGTTCATCCCTACTTCCTTGTTCGAGCCCTATTCGGAAAGGCAGAACAGCGGGCATTGTTGCCGGCAAAAGAGTATGGCGACGCTGAGCAGGGACTGGAACGCGCCTTGGGCGAGTCAATCGCAGCGACTGCCGCGCTCGATCCGGTGAATCGCGTCTCGTATCTGGAATCGCATTGGTACATGCGGAATACGCTTCTGCGCGACTCCGACTTCATGAGTATGGCGCACGGATTGGAACTACGTGTTCCATTCCTCGACAGGGCACTGGTTGAAGCGTGCTTCCACATTCCGGGCAAGCAGAAACTCGCTGGAGGATTGCCGAAGAACCTTTTGTTGGCGAACCTCGGAGTGGAGCTGCCAAGGGAGATTGTGAAACGACCGAAGCGCGGGTTCACGCTCCCGTTCGAGCGCTGGCTGCGCGGTGAGATGAGGCCGATGGTCGAGGGAGCCCTGCTGCGCGGCGATGGGAACGAACCATTGCTCAATCCTGCCAAGATGCGGGAAATCTGGAATCGTTTTCTTGCCGGCGAGACGTCCTGGTCGCGGCCCTGGTCATTGTTCGTGCTGCAACGCTGGTGCGAACAGAATCTGTGAATCAGTCGGTCGCCGGTTTGCGCGCGGAAATCAGAAGAAAGAGGCCGAACCTCCGACCAATCGTCCGGACAATCGCTCTCGGGTAGAGGGCCCAGATCATCCGGTAGAATCTCCCCTGGAATCGTTCCGAAGGTTCATGGAGCAATAGATCGCCCGGACTGAACACCTGACGAATTGCAATCCGGTCGAACCCATCCAGCAATGCTCGCGCCTGATCGTGCGTGTAGGACTTTGTGCCGGGGCTTTCCAACTTCTCGTAGACGGCTTGCCGCAAAGAAATCCGGCGCCATAATCCATAGCGCAGCCAAAGCATGAATCCGGTGAGCGACGGGTGATGGTAGATCATGATGCGAAGTTCGCCACTGGGTTTGAGCACACGCCAGGCTTCACGGATACACTGCGGCGTGTCCGGACTGTGATGCATGACGCCGTACGAGTAGACGAGATCGAACGTTTCGCTGGCGAACGGTAAATGTTCCGAGTCGGAAACCTTCAGATCGGGTATATAGCCAGCCAATTGGCAGCGCTGGCGCGCTCGCTGAATCGAGACTGCGGAGAGGTCGATACCGGTCGCAACGGCTCCGGATTTCAACCACTCCAGGTAGTCGGCCCCCATTCCCACGCCGACTTCGAGCACCCGCTTTCCGGTTGCCTGAGCGAAGCCGGCAAAGTCGTGGATGTACGGTTCGAGCCGGTAGCGAGCCTGGGCGTGAGAATCGAAGTCCTGCTGAGTTCCGAGATAACGAGTGCCGCAGGGGTCGGCGTTCCAGAAATCCTGGATCTCGGTCTTCAAATCGCGGGCAGGCGAGGTTTGCGGCATAGTTCCGAAGGCGATACTAGCACAGCGTTCGTCGTGAAAAATCGCGCTACAACGGGCTAAGATAGGTAGAACCTCTGCCTGTCGTGAACGACGTGATCGAGACGAAATCAGAAACTGACGTGTCGGGTGCCGGCGCGAGAGCGCCGATGCTGCCGGTGAGCGTGATCGTGCCGGTGCGCAACGAGGCGCACAACCTGGCGCGCTGCCTCGAATCGCTGAAGTCAGTGGGCGAAGTGTGGGTCATTGATTCGGGCAGCACTGACGACACGGAGGCGATTGCGCGGTCCTACGGGGCGAAGGTCGTGCAGTTTCACTATGCGGGAGGATGGCCGAAGAAACGTCAGTGGGCGATGGATACCCTGCCGCTGGCCTACGACTGGATTTTGCTTCTGGATGCCGACGAAGTGCTGACACCGGAACTTTTTTCGGAAATGCAGCGAGCGATGCAGGATCCGAACGTGGGAGGCTACTACATCGCGCTTCAGATCTACTTTCTCGGCCGCCGGTTGCGACACAGCGGGGCGGCTTTCTGGAAGCTGTCGTTCTTCCGCAAGGGACTTGGCCGTTTCGAGTGTCGTCTGGAAGATCAGGACGCGAGCATGGCCGATATGGAAATCCACGAACATGTGAAAGTCTCGGGCCAGACCCGGAGGCTGAAGAGTCCGCTGGTGCATCATAACGTCGAGTCGCTGTCGCGATATATCCAGAAGCACGACGAATATTCGAACTGGGAAGCGCGAGTCTGGCTCGACGAACGCCGCGACCAGGAAGAAATTCAGCCCTCGCTGTGGGGTACCCAGGCGCAGCGCCGGCGCTGGCTGCGGCGGCGCTTTTTGATGGTCCCCGGCTCCCCGATCTTGTTTTTCTTGTACAAATATGTGTTGTGCCTGGGATTTTTGGACGGCGTGCCCGGCCTGATCTACTGCGTGTTTCAGGGAACGCAATTCTTCCATATCAAGTCCAAAATCTACGAACTCAAGATCAAGAGGACAGCGGCTTAGGCCATGTGCGGAATCAGCGGACTTGCGAATTGGGGTGATGCGGAGACGCTGGCGCGGATGACGCACGTGCAGTCGCATCGCGGACCCGACGACTCGGGGCTCTGGGAGCGGCGTTTCGCGGATAGCAGTTATATCGGACTGGGCAGCCGGCGGCTGGCGATTCTCGATCTTTCGCCCGACGGCCACATGCCGATGAGCAACGAAGATGGCTCGGTATGGATCACGTACAACGGAGAGATCTACAACTTCGCCGATCTGCGCCGTGACCTGGAAGGGAAGGGGCACACTTTTCGTTCCCACACCGACACGGAAGCCGTTGTCCACGCTTACGAAGAGTATGGCGTCGAATGCCTGAACCGGCTAAACGGCATGTTCGCGTTTGCCATCTGCGATCTGCGTGGCTCGTCGCCGAAGCTGTTCCTGGCGCGCGACCATTTCGGCATCAAGCCTTTCTACTACTGCGAACGCGGGGGCAAGCTGGCGTTCGCTTCTGAAGTTAAGGCGCTGCTCGAAGTGCCTGGAATTGAAGCCAGCATGAGCCGCGACGCCCTTGATCAGTATCTGACGTTCCTGTGGGTGCCCGATCCGTTGACGATGTTTGAAGGGATTCGCAAGCTTCCGGCGGCGCACTATGCACTCTGGCAGGGCGGCGAACTGAGGATCAAACAATATTGGGACCTGACGTTACCTGAAGCTGGGCACCATTTCGAGCGTCGCCAGGCAGACTTGGCGCAGGAAATCCGGGAGCGATTCTGCGCGTCGGTCGAGGAACAGATGGTCAGCGATGTTCCGATTGGCGCCTTCCTCAGCGCGGGGCTGGATTCGTCGAGTATCGTGGCGGCGATGGCGCGAAAGCAGCCGGTGCGGACGTACACCATCACGTTTCCAGAGAAGTATCGCGTCGGCGAGTCGACGATTGATGATCCTGCCGTGCCGGCACGACTCGCAAGAAGGCTCGGATGCGAGCACCACGAGATTGTAGTCGAGCCGGATGTGGTGAACCTGCTGCCGAAACTCACGTGGCATATGGACGAGCCGACAGCCGATCCGGCGCTGATTACGGCCTATCTCGTCTGCCGCGAGGCACGCAAGCAGGCGACGGTGCTGCTGTCCGGAGTTGGCGGCGACGAGTTGTTTGCCGGATACCGCAAGCACGTCGCGCACGCGTGGAATGAGAAATATCACTCGGTTCCGGGATTCGCTCGATCGACGGCGGAGCAGTTGGTGCTGGGCTTGCCTTCGCTGCGGGGAACGCGCTTGAAAGGCGCGGTTCGGCTCGCGAAAAAGATGGCGCGTAGTGCTCCGTTAAATCCGATTGAAGCCTTCATTCAAAACTGCACCTATCTCGATGAGCAGCAAAGGTCGACGTTGTATTCGGACAATCAGAATCCCGGCAACGGGAGCTGCGCGCGCGAGCATCGGGCTGCATTTGACCGCGTGAAGCATGCCGACTTTCTGAACCAAATGCTGTATCTCGATACAAAAATTTTCATGACCACGTTGAATCTCACTTACAACGACAAGATGAGCATGGCGTCGTCGGTCGAAGTGCGGGTGCCGTTTCTGGATCGTGGGCTGGCTGAATTCGTGGCATGGAATGTGCGCCCGGAGTGGAAGCTGAAAGGGAAGTGGCGCCCGGTGACGAAATACATCTTCCGTGAGGCGATGAAGAACATGCTGCCGGAGGAAGTGTTGCAGCAGCCCAAGGCGGGGTTTGCCGCGCCGGTGGACTACTGGCTGGCGCACGAACTGCGTCCCATGGTGGACGATCTCCTTTCGGAGAGCCAGGTACGGCGGCGCGGGCTGTTTCGTCCGGAGGCGATTCGACGCTTCGTGGACGAACATCGGCGGGGCGAGGAAGACTGGTCCATGCAAATCTGGCAGTTCCTCACTCTCGAAATCTGGATGCAGCTGTTTCTCGATGGCGGGGCCAAGCGGATGTCGGAAGATTTGATTTCGATGCGGCAACAGGTCATCGCATGAAATCGGACCTGCGCGCGGGCAACGCTCCGGCGAGCGATGCCGAGACCGCATTCCGGCACAAGAGTCGAAGTACCAAGGCTCTTATGGAACTGTCGGGATTGCTGCGAGCTCCGCAGCGAATCCCCACGCTGGTGTTTAAGCTCGCCACGGACGAATTGCGGACAGGAGTCGAGCAACACCATCTCTATTCCTATGTGAACACGACTCTGTCGAGCATGGACACGTTGCGATCCGTGGTGGGATGGATTTTCGCAGCGCAAGGTGGCGACGGAGGGATCGCGGCGTACTACAGCCTGCTGAGGGGATATTCCGAGTCGTATCCAGAAGTGACGGGATACATCATTCCAACACTGTACGACTATGCGTGCGAAACGGGCGACGAGCGCGGACGCCGGTCGGCCGAATCGGCGGTGCGCTGGCTGATTTCGCTGCAGATGCCGTCGGGAGCATTTCCCGGCGGGTTGCACGGCGTTGAGGCTCAGGCGTCGGTCTTCAATACGGGGCAGATTCTGCAGGGACTCACGCGCGCGCACGCGGAAACCGGCGACGCCAACATCCTCAGAAGCGCCACCGCGGTCGGTGATTGGCTCGGGATACTGCAAAAGCCGGACGGTTCGTGGAGCGGCCAGGGCGCGTATCAGGGCGTTGCTCACACTTACTACAGTATGGTTTCGTGGGCGCTCGCGCTGTTGGCTGAAAAGTCCGGCAGCGATCGCTATGGGGTTGCCGCTGACAGAAACATTGATTGGGTGCTGAGGCACTTTCAGCCCGGCGGCTGGATCGACGGCATCAACCTGCAGGGACATCCATCGTATCTGCACTTCATCGCTTACGTGATCCAGGGGACGCTGGAATGCGGCATCCTGCGACGCCGCGGCGATGCCATCCAAGCCGCTGCCGACTCGGCTTGGGTATTGCTGCGCCGGTTTGAAACGCACAAGTTTCTGTTCGGGACATATGAGGCCGGTTTCAAAGGCGGATTGCGGTTCTCCTGTTTGACGGGCAACGCGCAGATGTCGTGTATATGGTTGCGGCTGTTTCAGGTTACCGGCGAGCTGCGGTTTCTCAATGCCGCGCTGAAGATGAATGAGATGTTGAAAAGGCAGGTGCGCTCGCGAGGCCGCGCCGGAGTCGCGGGCGGCGTGGCCGGATCGTATCCGATATGGGGCCCGTATCAGCCGCTCCGCTATATCAGTTGGGGATGCAAGTTTTTCGCGGACGCTCTATTGCTAGAACAGCGATTCATGCGGGAAGTCGGGGCGTCGGAATGCGCGTAGTCGTTCTTTCGTCGAGTCCGTATAGCGAAACCAGCTGCGCGACCGCGGCTCACCTGGCGCGGCTTGGATTTGTGCCGCAGGGCGTGCTGACTCTCCCGTCGTGGGACCGGCGGACGCTGATACGCAAATTAGGACAGTGGGGCGTAGGAGAGTCGCTACGATATGCGCGCGTGAAACTGGCGCCGGGGAAGGGTGGCAGTCCGCTGGGTGTGCGGAATCTGCATCTGGAGAAATACCTGCGCCATGATCGTGGCGTGTTTCGAAACATACGGGAGGTTGGCGAGATCCATGGATTTCCAGTTGTTACGTGCAGAGATCAGAATTCTCCGGGTGCGCTCGCGCAACTGAAACAGTGGGCTCCCGACGTGGCGGTCTTTACCGGGGGGAACATTTTGCGCGAGCCACTGCTGAAGATTCCCCGTTTGGGCGTTTTGAATTCACATTTAGCGCTGTTGCCGGAGATTCGCGGCATGAGCAGCCCGGAGTGGTCGCTGCTGTGCGGAGTGCCGTTGGGCATAACGGTTCACTTCATGGACGGCGGCATTGATACGGGGCCCACTCTTCTACGCCAGGAGTTTCGCTGCGACGAAAAGTGCGACTCGTTCGCCGAGTTGCGCAATCGTATGATCGCGGAGGGCATCAAGCTTCTTGGTGAGGTCGTCTCGGGCCTCGATCGGGGAACGCTTTCCGCAATTCCGCAGGCGAGCCGGAATGAGGATCACCAGTACTTCGTCATGCATGACGCATTGAAGGCCGAGGCCCTGCGGCGGTGGAAGAAAATCCAATGGGCTGCGGCAACGGGAAAGAGCGATGGGTAGGCTCGTAACGGCCATGAAGGCCGGCTGGGCATTCGGCGCGCGCGACGGCCTGCTGCGCCTGGAATACGAGTTGAGCCGCGGCTCCGGACTCATGGCGCGGCGCTTGCGGGCCGTGCAGGGATGGGACAACTGGACGCTGGAACGCATCGCCCCGCATACCAGCGCAGGCAGATTGCTTGACGATCTTCGCGGTGGAGACCGCCCCTTTTTTTTCTCGGATTGCCGCCAGCTTGCGCCGGAGTTGAAGAGGATTGCCGGTCCGGACGGCGAGCGGACAGCGCTGGCGGATGCGCATGGGATTTTGGAAGGAACGGTCCCGTTCTTTGGACGTCCGCAACCAACCGGCAGTTTTCCCCCACATTGGTTTCGCAACCCAGTGACGGGAGAGTCTGTCGCGTCCGATCGTTCTTGGACGGGAATGAGGTTTGCGTCGAAAGACTACGGCGATCTCAAGTTCATTCTCGAGCCTTCGCGGTTCTTGTTTGTGTATCCCTTGGCCCGCGCTTACGCGTTGAGCGGAGACGAGCGATTCCCGGAAGCGTTCTGGGCTACAGCGGAGGATTGGGCGCGGAAGAACCCGCCGATGGCTGGCCCGCTGTGGGTCTGCGGGCAGGAATCTTCGCTACGGATCCTGGCCTGGTCGTTTGCGCTATACGCGTTTCTGCGGTCGCCCTCCACAACTCCGCAGAGGCTTGCCCTACTGCTTTCAATGGTCGCGGCGCATGCCTGGCGCACGGAACAGACGATCGGATACGCTCGCTCGCAGCGCAGTAATCACTTATTCAGCGAAGCAGTAGGACTCTGGACTGCCGGCACACTGTTTCCGGAACTGAAGGGAGCGGCGAACCGGCAGAAACTAGGCGCATCGCTTCTGAGAGAAGCGGTTCTGGACCAGATCACGCCTGAGGGTGTGCACCTGCAATACTCGTTCAACTACCAGCGCATGGTGTTACACCTGCTGCTGTGGACGTTACGATTGGCGCAGATTCGAGGCATTGCGCTCGCTGCGGAGATTAGGTTGCGAACGGCAGCGGCTTTCGATTTTCTCGGCGCGTATGTCGATACGGAGTCGGGCGGCGTGCCGAACTACGGTTCCAATGATGGCACCGATCTTCTTCCTCTGTCGGGATGCGGGTATCGGGACTTTCGTCCGCTAGTTCGGCTCGGGGCCAGGGTCTTGGGTCGCGTGACCGAACTCGAGGCCGGACCTTGGGATGAGACGGCTCTGTGGTTGTGCGGTAAGGCTGGAAACGCAGAGAAAGCTGAGTCGCCGCGCGATTCGTCAGCGGTGACGGGCTATCATCGGATTGGCTCGCGGCGTTCGTGGGCGATGGTGCGCGCGGGGCGCTACCGAAGGCGTCCGTTTCAGGCCGATCAGCTTCATGTTGACTTGTGGTGGAATGGGCTGAATCTCGCGTGCGATGCGGGAACCTATCTCTACAATGGCACGCCGCCTTGGAACAACGGACTGGCTGGCACGGCCGTGCACAACACGGTCATGGTGGATGGCGCCGATCAGATGCGTCGCGCCGGGCGTTTTCTCTGGCTCGATTGGGCGCAGGCCTGGGGCCGGTCAAACGGTGCCGGAAACGCGGCATTCATCGAGCGATTCGAAGGAGAACACGACGGGTACCGGCATCTTGGTGTGACGCATCGGCGCACGGTGCAGCGCGTCGGGGAAGACGCGTGGATCGTGGCTGATGATTTGCTGGGCACGGGTGAGCACGACTTGCGATTGCACTGGCTAGCGCCGGATTGGCCGCGCGAGGTGGCGTCGAGTGTGCCGTTCTCGGCCGTGCAGATGGCGGAGGGGGCGCGGTTTCGGTGGCAGATCTATTCAAGCGCGCCAGGAGCTGGAGCTGTCCTGCGCGAGGGGAAAATGGTCGCTGGCCAAGGCGAGGAGGAAGCGGTGTCTGGATGGCAGTCGCCGACTTATGGAGAATTGAAGGCCGCCGTTTCGCTGGTCTATCGTGTCCACGCACCATTGCCGGTACGGCTGGTGACCGCGATTTTGGCCGGTGAGACAACGCAGGTTCGTCAGGTTCAGAATCAGGTGATCGTCGAGTGCGGCAGTGTGCGGCGTGAGGTGAGCCTGTCGCCGGTTGAGTCAACGGGTTGAGTCGTCAGGCGTCGTACAATTGCGATGTTGCTCGGGAGTCGTAGAAACGCATCATGAAACAGGTTCTCCAGCAAGTGAGCGGCGGCGAGATTGAAGTGGTCGAAGTGCCGTCGCCGAAGTTGCTGGCCGGTTGCGTTCTGGTGCGCACCGCCGCTTCCCTGGTATCGGTTGGCACCGAACGGGCTTCGGCGGAGTTTGCCCGAAAGAACCTGCTGCAGAAAGCGCGTGTGCGTCCCGACCTGGTGCGCGAGGTGGTGAACAAACTTCGGCGTGACGGACTGGTATCGACGTTCACCGCGGTTCGCAGTCGTCTCGACCAGCCCAGCGCGCCCGGTTACAGCAGTTCGGGAACAGTGATTGCGGTGGGGGAGGGCATCACTGATATCCGGCCTGGCGACCGTGTTGCCTGTGCGGGGGCAGGCCATGCGGTTCATGCCGAGTTCGCCTGTGTGCCTCGTCTGCTCCTGGCGCGCATTCCTGACGAGTGCGTCAATTTCGAGCAGGCAGCTGCCACTACAGTGGGGGCCGTTGCGCTGCACGGTGTCAGGACTGCCGACGTCAAGCTGGGCGACGTGGTTGGAGTCATCGGGCTTGGGTTGCTGGGGCAATTGACGGTACAGATTCTTGCCGCCGCGGGTTGCCGCATCGTGGGCATGGATATCGATCGTCGCCGGGCTGAGCTCGCGGTGCGTATGGGCGCTCACGCTGCCAGCGATTCCGCGGCCGGGTTCTTCGATCGGTGCCAGGAACAGTCGAGCGGGCGCGGCGTCGACGCGGTCCTGATCACCGCGCAGTCGGCAAGCAGTGATCCGGTGAACCTGGCGGCGGAAGTCGCACGTGACCGCGCCGTGGTCGTTGCGGTTGGAACGGTCGGGTTGGATCTAGAGCGCCGGGCATTCTACGAAAAGGAACTCGATCTGCGTGTGCCGCGCTCCTACGGGCCGGGACGCTATGACGCGGCATACGAGCAGAAAGGCCTGGACTATCCTATTGGCTACGTGCGCTGGACCGAGACACGCAACATGGAGGCGTTTCTCCAACTGCTCGCTGACCGCAAAGTCGATGTGCAGCCGCTGATCACCCACCGCTTTCCGATTGAACAGGCCCACTCAGCGTATGAGTTGATTGCGGGGAAAACACACGAACCCTTCATCGGAGTTCTGATCGCGTATCCGGATGATGCGGAGGCGGTATCGCGGGTTGAACTTCTGGCAGAGCGCGACAGAGTCGGGGCAGAGGGGGCGAAGGCAGTCGCAGTCGGATTGTTGGGGGTGGGCGGTTTTGCCACTAGTACGCTGCTGCCGGCGATCCAACGGGCTGGAAGCGTGGAGTTAGTGGGCGTGTGCGCGGCTAACGGTTCGCACGCCAGCAGCGCCGGCAAGAAGTTCGGATTTCGCTACAGTTCCACTGACGAAGCCGGCGTCATGAGCGATCCAGCGATCAATACGGTTGTGATCGCCACACGTCACAACCTGCATGCGGCGCAGGTGCTGGCGGCGATCGGGGCGGGCAAGCACGTTTTTTGCGAAAAGCCGCTGTGCCTGAACGAGGGCGAGTTGTCGGAGATTGTTCGGGCCCTGACGGAGACCCCGGCGTCAGCCAAGCGTCTGCTGATGGTCGGCTTCAACCGCCGCTTTGCTCCTCACGTGGTGCGGCTCAGGAATTTCCTAAGCGAGGTGCACGAGCCGCTGGCGATTCATTACCGTGTAAATGCCGGTTTCCTTCCGGCCCAACATTGGCTGAATGATCCGGAGCAGGGAGGCGGGCGCATCATCGGCGAGGTGTGCCATTTTGTTGATCTGCTGGCCTTTCTTGCGGGCGAACCGGCTACTGAGGTGCAGGCGCAGGGCCTGGCGAACGCGGGCCGATACAGCAATGACAACGTGGTGTGTTCGCTCTCGTTTGCCAACGGTTCGCATGGCACGATCAGCTATCTCGCCAACGGCGACAGGTCCTATTCGAAAGAGCGGCTCGAGGTGTTCGGCGGGAGTTCGGTGGCGGTACTTGAAGATTTCCGCAGCCTCGAACTGGTGCGACAGGGACAGCGACAGGTATTCCGATCGCGCTTTCGCCAGGACAAGGGTCACCGCGGCGAATGGGAAGCGTTTGCCACCGCCGTCCGAACTGGCGGCGCGTCTCCGATTCCGATTTCCGAGATCGTGGCGACGATGATGGCCACGTTTGCGCTGGAAGAGTCGCGGACGTCGGGTCAGACGGTTACGGTGCGAGGGCTTCCCGGCCATTTTTCCCAAGGCTCGTGAGAATTCTCTACGTTTCGCAATATTTTCCTCCGGAGATGGGCGCGCCGGCTGCGCGCGCGGCCGAGTTGTCCAAGCACTGGGCGCGCATCGGGCACGAGGTTACCGTGCTCACCGGTTTCCCCAATCATCCGACCGGAGTAGTTCCGGCGGAGTGGCGATCGCGCCTGCGCGGGCTCCAATACAAAGAAACCGTGGACGGCGCGCAGGTGGTGCGCACGTGGCTCTGGCCGCTGCCGAACCGAAAGGCGCACGAGCGGATTCGGAACTATGCTTCTTTCTGGCTGTCGGCTTCGGTGAGCGGGCTCGGCCTCGATAAGCCGGACGTAGTCATCGGCACGTCACCGCAGCTGCTGGTTGCGCTCGCCGGATGGTGGCTGGCCTGGTGGAAGCGCGTGCCCTTTGTTTTCGAGGTGCGCGATTTATGGCCGGAGTCGCTGGCGGCAGTCGGAGCAGGCGGTGAGGGAAGCGCTTTGCATCGAACGCTCGGCGCGATCGCCGGGTTTCTCTACCGACGCTCCAATCACATCGTGGTGGTGACGCCTGCTTTCAAGGACCACATCATCGAATACTGGAACGTTCCCGCAGACAAGATCTCGCTGGTTGAGAACGGAGTGGAGACCGATCTTTTCCGTCCCTGCCCGCCACAGAACGTGCCAGGAACCGAGGGCCGCTTCCTGATCTGCTACATCGGCACGATGGGCCTGGCGCATGGACTGGAAACGGTGATCGCTGCAGCGGAGATTTTGCAAAAGGAATTGCCCAGCGCCTCGTTTCTGCTCATTGGAGAAGGCGCGGAGAAGGAGCATATCGCGCAGTTGGCTGCGGCGCGCGGTCTGACCAATGTTTGCTTTCTGGGTCAGCAGCCGCGGGAGAACATCCCGGCCTACATTGCCGGAGCGGATGTCTGCCTGGTGATGCTAAAGAAGACCGAGTTGTTCAAGACTGTTATTCCGACCAAGCTGCTCGAATACATGGCGTGTGAGAAGGCGGTGATCGTCGCTGTCGATGGGCAGGCTCGGAAGTTGGCGGAGGACTCAGGCGCTGGGATCTTCGTAGAGCCGGAAGACAGCCGGGCACTGGTGGAGGCGATCAGAGAGCTTTCATCCGACCCAGAGCGAAGAAAGGCGATGGGGATCAAGGCACGTCAATACGTGATGGCGAATTTGTCGCGCGAGCGTACAGCAAGAACATACTTAGGTGTGCTAGATGCGGTACGAAACCGCCGCCACGCGCCGAGATGATCCCGACAGGTTTGCGTGCAATCAGTGTATCGCCACCACGGCCAAAGCGGTCGTCATTGCCATGGCGGCCTCAGCGCTGCGGTAGGCTACGGTCTTCGCCGCGCTGCCGGGCACGAATAACACGTCGCCTTTTACCATGGCGATGTCCGGCGACTTCGCCTGCAGCACTTTCTTGAGCTGCACGGGAATCTCCTGCATGCCAGTCTGAGTTTGCCGCAGAATCTTGGCGCCGTTGAGCGAAGCGGTGCGCGTTCCGCCACCGGCGAGCGCGAGAGCCTTCAGCACCGAAAGCGTATTGTCTTCGACCATGAATCCACTTGGGCGGTTCACATCTCCAACCACGTAGACGATCCCCGCACGCGACACGATGATCGTGTCGCCAGGAAGAACCTCCACGTTGTTCCGAGTATCCTCCGCCAGATTTGCGGCCAAGTGGAGTTCAACTTTCTGATCGGGGTTCTGACGGTGAATGATGGTGACATTGCGGCCGGCTCTATCGGTCAGCCCTCCCGCGGCGGAAATCAGGTCGTAGAGATGGCGATCTCCGATCGCCGGATAGGGACCTGGATGAGTCACTTCTCCCAGCACGTTGACCGCCTGGGAGGTTGACTCGCTGACGAAGATGGTGACGTGCGGGTTGCGGACATACCCCCCATCGGAAAGCCGTTTCTCGATGAGGCTCTGCGCTTCGTCAACTGTCAGATCCTCGATGTGTACATAGTCAATAAGCGGAAGGTAAACATCTCCGCTGTTGCCGACGCGTGCCTTCGTGCTGAGGTCGGGGACACCGTAAACGCTAACTTCGATGAGATCGCCGGCGGCAAGCTTACTGGTGGAGCCAAGAGTCACTTCCGGAGAGGACGCTTGTTGCGTGGGCTGTGCCGGTGAGTCCCCGGGAACGGGAGTCTGCGCATAGACAGGCAGCAGAAAGACACTGACGATCAGCGGAGACAGGCTCCGAAAACCGAAACGGCGACGCCGCCGTACCATAAACGCGACTCCTGGGAGCAACCTGTGTTTGTGAGTCTAACACACGCTGTTTCACGCCGAGCGGACGCTGGCGGACTGTTAACCAGTTCGGCACGGACTCTGAAGTTTTCCACAATCCGGCTGTGGGCGAGCATTGCTCATCATCGGCGACGAGTTGTATAGTTCGAAGCATCGAACAAGAGACGAAGTTTCCCGTCTGGAATTGAGTAAGGGCTCCACGGCACCGCCCTCGGTCTGATACGAAAGAAAGACTCTGGCCGGAAGGACTGTCGGATCTTGAGTTTCAGTTTTCTATTTTTAGTGGTATTTGCTGTCTCCCTGGTGGTGTCGTTTGTGACGACACGCCAGGTAAGAGACGTTGCCTCGCGTCGCGGCTGGGTTTCAATCCCCAATGACGGCCGCCATGTTCATCAAGCCGCCCTGCCGCGCTTGGGCGGCGTCGCTATCTTTCTGGCGTTTTCGCTCAGTCTGATTCTGTGGTTGCTGCTATCTCTCGCCTATCCGCGACTGCGGGCGGGGCTGGTCCCGGTCACCCTTCTCAGAATATATGTTCCAGCGTGCCTGATCTTCTGCCTGGGCATTTACGACGATCTGCACGGAGCGGGTCCGTACCTGAAGTTTTCCGTGCAGGCGGTTGCGGCCACGATGCTGTTTGCCGGGGGGATGCGCATTCTGGACCTGCCAGTGCTCGGCGCCCATGGCCTGCCATGGTTCGTTGGGTTGCCATTGACAGTGTTGTGGGTGGTGGCGATCACGAATGCCTTCAATCTCATTGATGGGCTGGATGGCTTAGCCGCCGGATCGGCCCTGTTCTCCAGCGTCGTGTTCTTCATCGTGGCGCTGATCGACAGCTCCTGGATGGGCGCGCTGATGAGCGTCGCGCTGGCCGGCGCGATTCTGGGATTCCTGCGCTTCAACTTCAATCCAGCGACGATTTTCCTCGGAGACTCGGGCAGCCTGTTTATCGGATTCGTTCTCAGCGCTCTGGCTCTGGCCGGTGCGCAGAAGGCCCCAACTCTGGTTGCGGTTGCGATTCCTGTGGTTTCGTTCGGACTGCCCATCCTGGAAACGGCGCTGTCCGTTCTGCGCCGGTTGATCAGCGGACGTCCGATTTTTACCGCCGATCGGGAGCATATTCACCACAAGCTGCTCCAGCTTGGATTGTCGCACCGCCAGGTTGTGATCGTGCTGTACGCAGTGTCCGCTTTGTTTGCGATGCTAAGCCTTTTCCTGCTGTGGCCGACAGGCAGCACTCTGGGCCTGGTGCTTGCGGTGGTCGGGACCGGAATCTGGCTGGGCGTGCAACACCTGAATTATCTTGAGTTTGGCGAACTGCGCCGGGTCGCGCAGCGCACCATTGAACAACGCCAAATCGTGATCAACAATCTTTCGATCCGACGCGCTGCAGAAGAGCTCAAGGTGGCCTCCGACTTCGACCAGATACGCCGGATTGTGCTGGCGGCATTTGAAAATAATGACTTCGACGCGTTCGAAATGCAGGTGAAGGCCGCTGCCGCCGACCATTCCGGTTTTGGGGACGCGTACAAGCCATTTCAGTGGAGCAAGTTCCCGCACATTGTTTCGATGTCGAGCCTGCCTTCATGGAAACTGAGCCTTGACCTCGTGACTACCTCGAACCGCCGCCGTGGCTCGCTGTTGGTCTACCGGGTCTATAGCCAGCGCGATCTTCAGTTGGACGTCAATTTGGTGACGACTGAATTCCCGGTTGCCTTGGCGGACGCCTTGGACCGGATCCTGACCGCCCCGGAAGTGCTGGAGCCCCAGCCCCAGGGCGATGTGCAATACCTTGCAGCTAATCTCTAGAGCCGCAGGGACAATTCCTCCGCCCGACGAAGTTGCTCCGCTGCCTCGGTAATTCTGAGTTAATATAAGGGTCTCTTCGCACCATGGTCACAAACCCATGGAATTGAGCCTGATAAGGTTGCAGGACACGCCTGCAGGAGGCGACGTTGGTGAACGACGTCGCCGCATCCGGCACAAGCCTCACACTCCCGCCTACGCCAGCTTCAGCCATTCGTCCAGCGGCATGGTGGTTGATCTCAGCGAAGTGCTGGATCTACACGAGGAAGGATTCGCGGTTCAGACGAGCAGCCGTCTTCAGGTAAACCAAAGTGTGAACCTCAGCCTGGATTTGCCTGAAACCAAAGCGATCGTTCACTGGAGCGGCCAGGTGGTCTGGAGCGACAGCGCAGGGCGGGCCGGTATTCGGCTCTCCTTGCTGCCAGAGCCTTCGCGAAGGCTCGTGACGGAGTGGCTGTTCGTCAACCTGATGATCGCCTGCATGAATCAGGCTGCACGGCGGCAGCAGCTGGGGCGACAGATGGAACGAAGGCCACTGGATCCTCTTGCGGCGGTGGAATCTCCCGTTCCTACTCCAGTTCCAGATCTGACCGGGATGTTGGCGGCGGTTGAAGCTGTGCGGCGCGAGGTGCGTGCGGTCGGCGATGATCTCGATGCCGCGTTTCGGCTGATCACGGAGCGCGCATTGAGCTTGACCGGAGCCGGCGGAGCGGCTCTGGCTTTCATGAGTGGGGATCGAATGATCTGCCGGGCACAGGCCGGAGAGCCAGCTCCGGTTGTAGGCGCTGTCGTGGACGCGAAGCAGGGAGTCTCGGGAGAATGCGTTCGCAGCGGCCGTATGATCAAGTGCGATGACAGGGAGACCGATTCGCGCGTGGAGCGCGATCTGTGCCGCATATTGGGTATCGGATCGATCCTGGCCGCGCCGATCTTGGCGGATTTCCGCGTGGTGGGATTGATTGAAGTGTTTTCCCCGCGCGCACACGCCTTTACCGAGGTGCAGGAGATGGCTCTGGATCGCCTAGTCGAGATCGTGCCCAAGGCGAAAGTGGGGGCGGCCACGCGACCTGTCGCGAAGAGTGAAGTTGCGCTTGCTCCAGAGACTGCTCATGACACATCCGCACACAGCATCCGGGAAGCCCTGTGGGAGCCAGAAGCGGAGGCACAAGAACCGCTGCGCGGGGTTCCGGTTCGGCCTCTCCATCTCGTGTTGCTGGTGTTGACCGCGGCGGTGACAGCGCTGGTGATGGGATATCTGCTCGCACCCACGATCGAGAAATTGCTGCTGCGCAAGCCCAATGCCGCTGCGACTCCTGCGACGGTTTCGGCGGCAGCGCCCGCAACCGCCGTTCCGGGTCTGAATACTCCCGAGGCACTGCGGATCCTGGCCGACCAGGGCGACGCCGATGCGCAATGGAATCTGGGCGTGCGCTATCACACCGGAGACGGATTCATTCAGGACGACACGCAGGCGGTACTGTGGTTTCTGCGCGCAGCAGAACAAGGACATGTTTCCGCGCAGGCAACACTGGGCGCATACTACTGGGCCGGACGCGGGGTCCCGCAGGATCTTACCAAAGCTTATTTCTGGTCGTCGCTGGCGCTGGCTCAGGGCGATGACGCCAGCAAGTCGCGCCTGGAAGGACTGGCCTCGCAGATGACGCGAGCGCAAGTGACAACGGCGCAGCAGGAAGCGGAGGAATGGCTGCGCCACCACCGCGCTTCCGCCGTAAAATAGAGTTGTGGCAACGCTGCGCGACATCCTCGATGAGCGCGTTCGTGAGGCCGATCCCGGGCTCTACGAAAAGATTGACGACCGCAACCGGGTGCGCTGCTATTCCTGCGGTCACTGTTGTCCCATTCCTGACGGCCAGCCGGGCGTCTGCAAGGTTCGCTTCAATCGCGGCGGGAAGCTCTACGTTCCCTGGGGCTACGTCGGCGGCGTGCAGTGCGATCCCATCGAGAAGAAGCCATTCTTTCATGCGCACCCCGGATCGCTGGCCTACAGTTTCGGCATGCTGGGCTGCGATCTGCACTGTTCTTATTGCCAGAACTGGGTGACATCACAGGCGCTGCGCGATCCGAATGCGGTCTCGCCACTGCTGGAAGCTGATCCGGAACTGCTCGTGCGGGATGCGCTCGCACAAGGGGCGAAGGTTCTGGTCAGCACTTACAATGAGCCGCTGATTACCAGCGAGTGGGCAATTGCCATCTTCCGCACAGCTCGACAATCGGGGCTCTTGACGGGATTTGTTTCCAACGGCAACGGCACGCCGCAGGTGCTGGAGTTTCTACGCCCGTGGGTTGATCTCTACAAAGTCGATCTCAAAAGCTTTGACGACCACCACTATCGCCAGCTCGGCGGGCGTCTGCAGCCGATTCTTGACACGATTCGCCGCCTGCACGCGATGGGCATCTGGTTGGAGATTGTCACGCTTCTGATCCCGGGCTTCAACGACAGCGCCGATGAGCTTCGTCGTCTGACAGAATTTGTGTGCAGCGTTTCCCCACTGATCCCGTGGCATGTCACCGCGTTTCATCAGGACTACAAGATGACTTCGCCCGACGACACGCGTCCTGAAGACCTGCTGCGGGCAGTGGCCATCGGGCGCGAGGCCGGGCTGCATTACGTTTATTCCGGCAACCTTCCCGGACAAGTTGGCGATCTGGAAGACACGCATTGCCACCAATGCGGCGAAACGCTGATCCGGCGCTACGGCTACATGATCGAAGAATATCGGCTGACGGCGGAAGGGAACTGCCCCTCATGTCATGGTGTGATGCCAGGCCGCTGGTCGCGGCAGTTCGACGGCCAGATCGCGGCTCACCCTTTTCTTCCGCGCCGGCGCGCGCAATTGGTTAGAATCCTCTCGCGGCAATAATCCGCATCATGGAGACTCTGAAAGCACTTCTCCCGGCGCTGGCCTTGTGTTTGGCTGTGGGTTGTTCTCCGCGCGATTTCTTAACCCGCCGCCTGGCGGCTGATCTGATTTCCACTTCCGACGCTTTTAACGCGCCGCAGCTGTTCTGGCTGCGGACCGGTATCGTTTCCAACAAAGATTTCAGCTCTCCCGATTCGCTCGTCATGCAGCGGCGTGGGTGGATTGTCGGGACGCAGCAGAAATGTCCGGCGGGTGTCGATCCCCCCCCGTGCTGGGATGTGGTGCTGTCGCCGGCGGGCGTGGACACATTCCGAGCGTTGATTCCGTCGCCGTCGCAAACAAGCAACCTGGCTCCGATTCGTGTCGCGCGACGCGAACTGGTAGAGGTGACGGGGATCAGCAAGGCCGGCAACTTTGCCGACGTCGAGTTTCTCTGGCATTGGGTGCCTTTAAACGAAGTAGGCGGCGCACTGTACGACGGGGGCGTGCACTATCGCTCGACAGTCGGATTCCGCAGTTACGATGACGGCTGGCGAGTAGTGACTGAACCGATGCGAAACGGCCAGCCGCTGGACGACGCTTTGCGGACGGGGCAGCCTACACCATAGCAGTCGTTGGTCGCTGTTCTCGAGTGGCTGGAAAATCTCGGACGTGAGGGGACCGGCCAGACTCCGCGAAACGACTACCCGCGAACCACCAACGACTAACGACGAGCGACTGCTCACCCGTTTGCCATCCGCCGTACGCGCAGTGTATACCTCTCTTTCCAATTCTATGCGCGCAACAATTGTTGTCCTCGGGTCACTTCTGGCTTCAGTCCTGCTGTATGGTCAAGGCACAAAACCCAAACTCACAATTGACGAGTTCTTCAACTCGGTGAGCTTCAGCGGTGTGGAAGTCTCTCCTGACGGAAACTCGATTGTCTTCGTCACGGAGCGAGCCGACTGGGAGCAGCAGATCTTTCGTGACGACCTATGGCTCTATCGCATTGCCCGAGACGGTGGCGACCTGATTCAGTTGACCCAGTCCGGTCACGACAGCACGCCGCGGTGGTCGCCGGACGGACAGTGGATCGCGTTTCTCTCCGATCGCAAGGGGGCGGCCGGAAAAGACGGGGACGCGAGCGACGATAAGGACAAGGATATCTCGCAGCTGTTTCTGATCCCGACGAACGGCGGCGAAGCGTTTGCCGTTACCTCGGGCGACGAAGAAGTGCACGCTTTCGCCTGGTCGCCGGACTCGAAAGCGATCTACTACGCTACTCGCGAGCCGTGGACCAAAGAGCAAAATGACGCGCACAAGAAAGACTGGAAAGATGTCGTTCAATTTCGCGGGGATGAGCGCGGCGACGTGATTTTCCGCATCAGCCTGGACGAAGCCCGGGCCCGCCATGCCGCCCTGGGGACGAAGGAGTTGCCCGAGGCGGAGAAGGACACAGGTGCTACCCCCGGAGCCACGGTCGTAAGCCGAACCCCGAAACGAATCGATCAAATCGTGATCGCGCGCGATAGCAGCCGGCTGGCGTTCATGTCCAACTCGGTTTCCGAGCGCAATGAAAAAATTGAAGACTATGAAATCTATACGGTCGGCCTAACCGCAGGTACGGGAGAAGCGACGCCGAGTCGCCTGACGCGGAACGAGGCGGAGGAGATCCACCTAGCGTGGGCGGCAGACAGCCGGCACCTTTTCTTCCAGACGAGCCTCGGCTCAGTCGAAGGAAAGTACGCAGACTACCAGCCGCGCCTGTATTGGGTTGAGGCATCGTCCGGCGAGGTCCAGCGCTGGTTCGCCGACTACAAAGGTGAAGTTGTCCGCTACACGTCGATGCCTGACGGCTCTGTGATCTGCGCCTGCCGCGAAGGGACGGAAGTGCAGTTGTACTCACAGGCAAGTCCCAAGGCAGCGATAGTCAAGCGTGCTGGATGGGCGGGCCACTACGAGGATCCAGCCTCGAACGACAAGACGCAGCGCATTGCGTTCGTGTACTCGGCGGTCGAGAGGCCGTCTGAGATCTATGTTGCCGACGCTCCCGACAAGCTGTCGCAGGCGCGCCCAATCACGTCTTTCAACGAGCTCTTCACCGAACGTGACCTGCCCAAGGCGAAGCCCTATCGGTGGGTCTCCGACGATGGCACGACGGTGGAAGGGATGCTGATGTATCCGCCGGGAAAGTTCGAAGCAAAGAATCTGCCGATGTTCGTGTTCATTCATGGAGGCCCACAGGATGCGGATGGCAATCACTTCGAGGCCGACTGGTACCAGTGGGATCGTTTGGCGGCGACGCAGGGCTGGCTCGTGTTTGAGCCGAACTATCGTGGCTCTACCGGCTACGGCGATGAGTTCGCGCTGCAGATCGTGCCGGAAATTGTATCCAAGCCGGGGAGAGATATTCTGACGGGCGTGGACGCGCTGGTGAAAGACGGCGTCGCGGATCCGGACAAGCTTGCTATCGGCGGCTACAGCTACGGCGGTTACATGACCAATTGGCTGATCACCCAGACCACGCGCTTCAAAGCTGCGGTGACGGGCGCCGGCGCCGTGGAGCACGCCGCCAACTGGGGTAACGACGACACCGGATTCGATGACGTCTATTTTCTGGGGGGGCTTCCGTGGGAGGTCCCCGACCGCTATCGCAGTGAAGCCGCCCTCTTTCAGATCACGAAGGTGCGGACGCCGACCCACATGGTCGCCGGAGCAGACGACGTTCGCGTGGCCGTGCTGGAAGACTATCTTCTCGACCGCGCTCTGCACGAACTGAATATTCCGAGTGAGTTGCTGATCTTTCCTGGCGAAGGACACTCGCTGGGAAAGAATCCGTGGCACGGCAAGATCAAAGTACGCGAAGAATTGAAGTGGCTGCAGAAGTATGGAGGAGTGGGTGGAATGAATTAGGAAGCACCGGCGCTTGAGGGGCTGCGAGGTAAGTCTGGCGGAACCGCTTATCGCACCGCGGCGCTGCGCTGCACCTCAGCCACCTTGACGTGGCGGGTAGCCGTGGCGGCGTAGCGTGCAATGCCTTTGTAAAGCGCCTCGGCGATCTGCTGGCGGTAGACTTCGTTCTGCAGGTTGCGCTCGTCGGCGGGGCTGCTCACAAAAGAAATTTCAGTCAAGATCGACGGCATCGTCGTGCCCGTGAGCACAACAAACTGCGAATCCTTGACCCCGCGATCGCGAATTCCCGGGTTGGTTGCGGCCAGGGTGGAATAGAGCGAGCGCTGGATGCTGGACGCCAAGCGGCGCGAGTCCTCAATCTTTTCGTGCAATTCTCCGGTGGACATAGAGACAGGTATGGGCGGCGGCGATGTCGTGTTCTCCGGATTCTCGACATCGCGCGATCCCGGAGCGGTGAAGGTGTTCGTGTAGTACGTTTCCACGCCGCGCGCCGAAGTGGCGCTGCTGTAGTTGGCGTGCACGGAAACGAACAGATCCGCCTGCGCCTGGTTGGCGAAATCGGCGCGTTCATCGAGCGGAAGGTAGACGTCGGCCGTTCGGGTATATATCACTTCCGAGCCCAGCCGGGTCTGCAGCAGTTTGCCCAGGCGGCGAGTCACGTCGAGCACCAGATCTTTCTCCTGGAGTCCGTTGCGGCCCACCGTGCCCAGATCCCATCCGCCATGCCCGGCGTCGAGCGCGATGCGGAATCGTCCACTCTTCGCCCCGAATTGATTCTCGTCCGGCTTTGCAGGCAACGGGTTGAATGCCGCAGTAGTGTTCCTGTCTGCCGCGGTCGCGGGCCGATTCGACGCCATGGCTCGGTCCGTACCCCGCAGTTCGACCACGAGCCGGTAGGGATTCGACTCCATGCTGACGGAGAAGTTCGATCCGTCGCGAGTGTCGAGCACGACGCGCGTCACTCCCGGGACGGGCTGGGCCACGCGGACGCGGGAAAGCGCGATATCTCCAATATCGATGATCTTGCCTTCAAACTCCGGTGCGAGAGCGGTGTCGTGAATGTCGAAGTAGATGCGTTCCGGGGACATCAGCCGATGCACTTCATACGGCGCCTGATCTTGCATGTCGATGACCACCGTGCTGCCAATCGGCGTTGACCAGTGCCGGATGTTCGTGACTTTCGGCAATACCGATAGCTTGCTGGCGCTGACGCCGGAACCGAGTTTCGACGGATCCATCAGGTGATCGGCAACAGCGGTGGCGCCCGTGGAAACCGGAGTCGGCGGTGGAGCGGTCCTTGTTGTGGGAGAAGGTGTGGCCGTTGCAGTGTCGGCATCGTGTTGCCGCATTCCAAACCACACTCCGGCAGAGAACAGGGCCGCCACGGCGACCAGCACGAGCACAACGCTCAACCCTGGGTGTGGTTTCCTGGGCGCAGCCACATGCGCCAGAAATGCCGGTTGTGGCAAGTCTTCGGCGTCCTGCGGCTCGTCCGACAGGAGGCTGTCTGCGGCGACGGATCCTGACATTTCGGGCGCCTTGAGGGAGGCGTCGGCGAGAACTGGAACGAAGGCCTCAGAGACAACCGGTTCTGCAGCAGCTTTGGGAGGGATATCAGGCAGCGCGGCCGCCTGCACAGGCTTCCGGCACAAGACGTCGCCGGCGACATTGGTCAGCCAGTTGAGGCGACGGTCCTCATCTTCCGGCCGCAGCGCCGACAGGATCAGTTCGCCGAGGAGGTCAAGACAGCGGACATCGTCATCGCTGAAGGCAAACGGAATATTGGAGAACGCCTGCAGTACGCCGAGTCGCGTTTGTTGGCCGCGCAGGGGAACGATCACGGAAGAACGCGCGCCCATCTCGCGGGACAAATCGAGTTCGACGCGCGCATCCACATCGCAGTCGTCGCAACGCAGGATTTGGCCTGAATCCAGGCAGTCCTGCAGGAACTCGGATTCACGCGCCAGACAGATTTCCCGCTCGACAGCCAAAGGTCCCGCCGAAGCGCGGCAAACAAACTCGGATCCCGCCTGCAGGGCGAGCAGTACACCATCGGCGTGAGTAATCGACATCGACCGGTCGCAGATCAATTGCAGAACTTCATCGAGGACAAAGCGCTCGGTGTGAAACAGATCCGCATCGGAACCTGAGGCCGGTCCCTCAGCACGGCGACTCCGGATGCGCTCGTGCAGGTCGGAGAATGCCAGCAGAGCGCGCAACGCTTCCTGACGCGCCAGCGACTCAAGGACCCGATTCCCCTCCTGCAGAGGGAAACTGGGGTTCTCGGAGCGCGAGGGCCCGTCCCAGTCAACGCGGGTTGGATTGGCACTCATCCGGGATTACAGGGAGAGCGTGCAACGACTGAATCCATCGTATTCGCGGCTAGCCGGTGCTTGTCAATCGAACCCGGTGTTGGCGTTGCTTCGCCAGCTTGCCCACGCACTCTAGTTCTCAAGGGTAATGGTCCTATGGCGTATACCGCAATGTCCGATGGTACAGAGTCCTCGTATTGCACCTTTGGTGTCACTGCAACTTGTCGGTCGCCGCTTTGCAGGTTTCTCTTTCGTCGGTGAAGGTCGAGTCTGGTTGCGACCTGCCAAGTCTTGACGATCAAGACTTGCTATTTGCACTGGCACAGGATTCGTCCTATTCTTGAAGCAGGTAGAGGCATTTCCCAGGTCCAAAATGGCTGATCCTGAAGTAGAACAATCCTCGGGTAAATCTCACAAATCAGGCTGGTTATTGGCTTTTGGCGCGGCCACTACGGGGTTTGCCGGAGTCGCCTTGTTGCTCCTCCGGGGATGCTGGCACCGGCGCATGAGCTGGCCGGTGCGCTCCGAAGGCCACGCCTATCAGGTTTGCCTCGGGTGCGGCGTCAAGAGGTTGTTTGATGAAGGGGAGTTCCGCCCCTATGGGCCGTTTCGCTACGACTTGACCGAACTCATCGCCTGGGAACGATCGCAACGGCCGGAGCCTGCCAATCCGCCAGCGGAGCAGCGTCCGGCATCCTAGAACAGGTTTGCTCCAGTTTGCCTTACGCGCCGACCACTGCCGTTTGGGTGCGGTACCATTCGACGGTTCGACGCAAACCTTCCTCGAAACTCACCAGCGGCTTGTATCCAAGGTGTTTCTGAGCCAGGCTGATATCGGCCAGCGAGTGCTTCACATCTCCACCTCGCTCCGGGCCATACTTGACTGCTCCGCGATATCCGGTAAGGGGCTTGAGCAGCTCCGCTGTTTCATTCAACGTGGCGCGGCGTCCAGTGGCGACGTTGAACATTTTTCCCGCACACTCTGTGGCAGGAGCGGTACAGGCCAGCAGGTTGGCTGAAACGACATTATCGATATAGGTAAAGTCCCGGCTCTGCTCACCGTCGCCGAAAATCGTGGGCTGCTCGCCGCGCAGCATCTCCAGACTGAACTTCGCCAATACTCCTGAATAGGGCGAAGATGGATCCTGCCGCGGGCCAAAAATATTGAAGTAGCGCAGGCTGACCGTCTCCAGGCCATAGCAGCGGTAGAACGAAGTCATGTAGTACTCGCCGGTCAGCTTCGCCACGGCATAAGGAGAGATGGGATTGGGCGTCATATCCTCGTGTTTAGGCAAGGTCGGCGTGTCGCCGTAGGCAGACGAGGAGGCGGCGTAAACGATCCGCTTTACCTTGGCATCGCGCGCGGCCACGAGTACGTTGACGGTTCCATCCACGTTGGCACGATTGCTGCCCAGAGGGTCAATGACCGACTTTGGCACCGAGGGAATCGCCGCCTGATGCAGAACATAGTCCACGCCTTCGCAAGCCTGGCGGAGAGCGTCGAGGTCGAGAATGTCCACTTGCCGGAAGTCAATCCGGTCCATGACTTCGCGTAGGTTATCCTGTTTGCCGGTGGCGAAGTTGTCGATCCCCAGCACGTCCTGGCCCCGATCCAGCAGGGCCCGCACCAAGGACGATCCAATGAAACCGGCTGCGCCGGTCACGAGGTATTTGGCCATAGGCAATCATGATAGCGGATGAATCGTGAAGAATGGCCGGTTTTGGAACGGTTGGGTCAAGTGCTTTGCCAATTGCGCTGGCAAACCACGCTAGTGGTCGTCCCCCTGCCTTACTCTGACCGGAGAGCCTGGACTGGGTCAATGGACGCCGCGCGCGAAGCCGGAATGAATCCGGCGATGCATGCAGCCGCCGCCAGAATCGTGATGGCGACCAACACCACGCTCGGACTGGCGCTCGTGATCTCGTAGAGCTGCGCCTTAACCAGCCGTACGCCCAACAACGCAACCGGAAGGCCGATCAGGAGCCCGAACGCGATTTGCGCGGCTGCCCCACGCATCACCATCGCGACAATGCTCCCGCGCGCAGCCCCCACCGCCATGCGAACGCCAATTTCGGGCGCGCGACGGGCGACGGTAAAGGCGGTGACACCGTAAATTCCAATCGTCGCCAGCAGCAGAGCCAAGGCGCCAAACAACATTGTCAACCGCGAAATCAATCGCTCATCATTGAAGCGCTCCGCGATTTGTTCCTGGAAGGTCTGGAATCTCACAACCGTGAGATTCGGGTTGATTGCAGCGAGCGTCAGGCGCACGGCTTTCTCCATATCGGCCATGGGACGGTCAGTTTGCAGGACGATGCTGCCAGCGTACATGGAGTCATCTCTATCGATAGACTCCCAACTCGCCGGGTGCTGGGTCAGCGGGACGAAAAACATGCGGTGGTTCTTCCATCGCACGCTGGAGTACACGGTATCTTCCACCACGCCGACAATTTCAAAATCGCCAGAGGCCGCCGATCCGTGGGTGCCAAAGTGATGCCCGACCGGGTTTTCCCCATTGAAGAATTTTCTGACGAATTCCTGATTGACGACCGCCACGGTTGGGGAGTTCGAGGTATCTGTTGCAGTAATGTTTCGGCCCGCCACGACATGCGTTCCCACGGAGTCAAAGTAGTCTGCATTTGCTCTGATCCACGAAGCTTCGGCATTCAAATTTGGTTTCCCTTGTATCCAGATACCATCGCTCCAATTGTTGTCCTCCATCGGCGTGTACAGGCTGATGCCGACATTCATGATGCCTGGGAGCGCATGAAAGCGTTCTTCCATGGTCCGGTAGAGCACCTCTAATTGGGCTTGCGAATATCCGGCCGCTTGGGGATTAATGTGGATGATGTATCGGTTCGTCGCGTCCAGTTTCAGGTCGGAATGTTGCAGCTTGCTTAGGCTTTGGGAAAACAATCCCGCGCCGACCAGCAACACGAGCGAGACCGCCGCTTGTAATACTACAAGTGAGCGCTGCAACCGTGAAGCGCCGGTTGTTGTCGTCCGTGCACCGTTACGTAGGGCGTCTATTGGCTGCGCCTGTGCCGCGATCCAGGCCGGGGCCACTCCGAAAAGAACACCCGTAAGCAGCGACAAGCCAAAAGCAAATCCGAGCACATTCAGCGACGGACTTGCATGGATCGGAACATTCTGTGTCCCAGGAAATGCGAGCTTCAGCAGCATCGTCACACCCGCATAAGCGACAACCAGCCCAACCATGCCACCTAGCAAAGCGAGCAATACACTCTCGGTCAGTAGCTGCCGGACAATCCTTCCACGCATCGCGCCTAACGCCGTGCGCACACACAACTCCGTGCGCCTTGCCATTCCCCGCACCAGGAGTAAGTTGGCTATATTCGCACAAGCAATCAACAGGACCAGAGCTGCGATCCACATCAGCAAACGCAGATGAGAAGAGTACCGCTCCTGCATATCCTGGATACCAGCGCCCCCTGGTGTCAGCACTACGTGCACTTTCGCCAGCAGTGTTTTGCCTTGCTCCGATGAATACGCTTTTTTCGAGGCAAACACCTGCCGAAGTAACCCGCTCACCTTCTCCTGTAGCGGCCCTATCGCCACGCCGGGCTTTACCTTCCCCACGATATAAAGCCATTGCGCCTCAGGGTCGTGCACATATGGAGCATTCGCCAAAACCGGCATCTCTTCAATTGGAAGATAAAAGTCGGGAGGCGTGGTCGACATGCGGTCACCGTAGAAGCCATCTGGTGCAATTCCCACCACTGTCACCGGCTTTGTGTTCACCCAAAAGACACCACCGATGACGGAAACATCGCCTGCATACTCACGCTGCCATGTCTGGCTGCTCATTACTGCTGTCATGGGCGCGCCTTTGAGGTCATCACTGTCCGTCAGTAAGCGTCCGGCGCGGGGTCGCAGTCCAAACGTGCGAAAGTAGTTGCCGGAGACGAACTCACCCATTACCGATCTCGCATCTGCCTGTGCGCCATCGCGACGTACAGTAATCGGCCGATATCCGAAGCCAGCCTGCATTGCTGCGATTTCTTCAAACTCTGGTGCGTTGTTCTTTACGTAAAGGTAGGTTTCGGTAGGGAACAGTGAATATTTTCCGTCATCCCTGGTTCCGCTATTGACGCAACAATCGTTCTCGTCGCCCACTCGCACCAGAGTTCTGGGATCCGCAACGGGAAGATTCTGCAATAGCATCGCGTTCACCAGGGTGAAGATGGCGGCATTTGCGCCGATGCCCAACGCTAGCGTCAGCAGTACCGTGACCGTAAAGCCCGGAGTCTTGTGCAACTGGCGTAGCGCGTAACGCACATCCTGAATAAATGTTGTCAATGTCAGCCCCCGGGTGGGACTCGGATACACGTAGTCGCGGTCTAGGACGCATTCGGACCGCCAAAATCAGAATGGCCTTTCTCCTGATACATGAGTAACTTACAGAACTGATCAAGGAAGCCAGGTGTTCAGGAACGAGCATGCCTGTTCAAGAGCGGACACTGGACAACGAACCGAGTGAGAGAGAGGTCTTCCATGGGCTCCGGCGGTTCTTCGGGACGATCGGAACACAACTGCCAATGAGCACGATCGGAGCAACCGCAAGGGGGCAAGTCCGGGGGTGGTGTTTCGTGCGACTCAGGAGCGCCGGCAACGCTGGGCCATACGCAAGAACTCTTCGCGGGAGAGTAGATGATGGTTGACGAAGAAGAGGCGGATCTCCTCAAAGAAGGTGGCGGGCTCGGTCGTTCCCGTGATGTCAGGCGAGACTTGGTCGCAAGCGAGAGCCGGATCCGGGGCCGCACTTTGTCCGGCCACGGCACTCAGAAGCTGCTCCAACTGGGTCTGCTGTCCGGGTTCAATGTCGGTGAGACAGATCCCCATACCCAGAAAAGGGTACGAAACCCGCACGGTACCCAGGGCTCGGACACGGATTCCGACGACCTCCAACACCAGTTCAACCTTGGTGCCGACGGGAAAAGTCGTGCTCATCTCAACGTAGCAGCCGTGCAGGCTGACGTCGGTGAGCGTTCCCCACATGCGGATCTCGCTGCCTTCCGGCTTGAACTCGACGCTTCCCGAACAACGGAAGCGTGGGCTGCGGCGTCGTTCCTGGCCGCTATAAGTGGCTTGCACTCCGGGATCGGTTACGGGTACCGTCGTGCCGCCCTTGCTGTCGGGTTGCTTCTTGAGACGTCGCAGGTAGTTGGCCCCTTCCTCGCTCTTGCGGGTGTCTGGGGTCAGGCCCGGCTGCTCGGAGTAAAGATTAGGATCCACCTGACGGAAGCCTCCACAAGCACTCTCCTACTGTCATCGGACGATTTCGGGAAGACTTTAGACTGCCGCGGAGGCCAAGGAGGAATGCCGGATCAGGTTCCAAAGCTCATCTTTGCCAGCCCCGGTTTTCGCCGAAAACGGGACGATCGTCGTGGCAGGATACTCGTGGCCCAGTGTCCGAAGCGCGCTCTGCAGTTCATTGCTGGAAAGACGATCGCATTTGGTGGCAATAATGACATGGTGGCGACCAGTCGCGCCCAGGAATTCCAAGAGTTGCCGGTCGCTGGCCTGGGGAGGAATATTGGAATCCACTAATGCCAGGCAGAGCGCGAGCGTGGGACGCTCCCTCAAGTACGGGTCGACAAAGCGCGCCCAGTCCTGCGAGACCTCGCGCGAGATCTTGGCATAGCCGTAGCCCGGCAAGTCGGTGAACAGCAGTTCGGGTTTGGGATGACCGGCGCGGCGAATCTCGAAGAAGTTGATGCTGCGCGTGCGGCCTGGTGTGGAACTGGTGCGCGCCACCTTACTCCCCACCAAAGCATTGATCACGCTCGATTTTCCGACGTTAGAACGGCCGAGGAAAGCAATCTCCGGCAGCGACGGGGGCGGAAAGTGCCGCTCGTCAGAGGCGGCAAGCAAAAATCGAGACAGGACACGCATAGCGCAGTTCTCAGTAAAGTTTCCTGGCGCACACGCTGTTCTGAGAACTGAAAACCGGAACTGGTTCTACAGTCCCAGCGGACGCTTGTTTTCTACGTCTTGGTCCTTGATCGGGTGCAGCCGGTGCCAGAGCGTCAGACCGCCCGCGATCACGATCCCGATCAGCAAGCTGATCAGGAAAAACCAGCGGTAGGCGGGTAAGCCGATCAGCAGAATCGCGACTACGGCGATAGCAACCACCAGCGCTGCCGATCCTTTGATGCCGAATCCCATGAATGTATTTTAGCCGTTCTACGGAATCAAAATAAAAGCCCGCCGAAGCGGGCCTCGTGAACCACAAATCCGATTTATCCATCACTGCCTGGTCGTTGGAATCTCTCCCGCGGCAGGAGTGGGTGGAGCAATCGAGGCGATTGTTTCCGTCTCAGCCGTGGTCGGTAGCGGCGATTCCAGCGCCAAGGCCAGCACCTGGTCCATATTCTCGACAAAGTGCAGTTTCATCGCGCTGCGCAGGTTTTCCGGGACCTCCGCCAGATCCTTCTCGTTTTCCTTTGGAAGAATCGCTTCGAATAATCCCGCGCGATGTGCGGCGAGCAGCTTTTCTTTCAGGCCGCCGATGGGGAGAACCTTGCCGCGTAGCGTGATTTCGCCGGTCATGGCGAGGTCGCGCCGAACCGGAATTTTGCTGAGCGCGCTGGCAATTGCCGTCGCGATGGTGATGCCGGCCGACGGACCGTCCTTGGGAATCGCACCCTCGGGTACGTGAATGTGGATATCGATGTTGCGATAGAAGTCCCGCGCCAGGCCAAGCCGCTGCCAGCGGGTACGTACGTAGGTAATCGCCGCTTGAGCGGACTCCTGCATCACATCGCCGAGTTTACCGGTCAGGATAGGCTTTCCGCCCTTGCCGTCGACGACCGTGGCTTCGGTGCTGAGGATGGAGCCGCCAACTTCGGTCCATGCGAGGCCGGTGACCAGGCCGACTTCGCTTTTCTCGTGCGCCAGCGTGTCCCGGAACTTCAGCACGCCGAGGAAGTCGTTCACGTTCTGCTCCGTCAGCGTGACCGAGAAGTCCGTTCCTTCCTTCACCACCCTGCGCGCAACCTTGCGGCAGACATTGCCGATCTCGCGCTCGAGGTTACGCACCCCGGCTTCGCGCGTGTAGGAGCGAATAATGTGCTTGATCGCATCGTCGGAGAACTGTACGTTCTTGGTCGTCAGTCCCGCTTGCGCCATCTGCTTCTTGACGAGGAACTGTTTCGCGATCTCGACCTTCTCCTGCTCGGTGTAGCCGTGGAGGCGCAGAACTTCCATGCGGTCCTGCAGGGCCGGCGGGATGGTGTGCATCACGTTCGCGGTGGCGATGAAGAATACTTGCGAGAGGTCGTATTCGACGTCGAGGTAGTGGTCGACGAACATGAAATTCTGTTCGGGATCGAGCACTTCGAGCAGGGCAGCAGACGGGTCGCCGCGGAAGTCCATCGACATCTTGTCGACTTCGTCGAGCATGAAGACCGGATTCTTGGTGCCCGCCTTCTTCATCATCTGAATAATCTGGCCCGGTAAAGCCCCGATGTAGGTACGGCGATGGCCCCGGATTTCCGCTTCATCGCGCACGCCGCCCAGCGACATGCGGACGAACTTGCGGCCCGTGGCCTTGGCAATCGACATTCCCAAAGAGGTCTTGCCGACTCCGGGAGGGCCAACGAAACAGAGGATCGAGCCTTTGGGGTTTTTGACCAACTGGCGCACGGCGAGAAACTCAAGGATGCGTTCCTTGATTTTCTCCAGCCCATAATGATCTTCGTTGAGAACTTTCTCGGCGCGGGAGATGTTGCGGATTTCTTTGGAGCGCTTCTTCCACGGCACGGCCAGCAGCCAGTCGAGATAGTTACGAGAAACCGTGGATTCGGCCGACATCGGGGGCATGGCTTCCAGTTTCTTGAGTTCCTGGAGTGCCTTGTCCTTGACTTCCTTCGGCATCCCGGCGGATTCGACTTTCTTCTTCAGTTCGTCAAATTCGCTCTTTTCGCCGCGGCCCAGTTCTTTCTGGATCGCCTTGATCTTTTCGTTGAGGTAGTACTCTTTTTGCGCCTTCTCCATCTGCCGCTTCACGCGCGACTGGATGGTGCGGTCCATATTCAGCTTTTCGATTTCAACGTCGAGCACATCGCCGATGCGGCTGAGCCGTTCGGCGGGATCAAAAATCTCGAGCAGCGCCTGCTTCTCTTCGATCGAGAGCTGCAGATTGGCGGCGATGGTGTCGGTCAGCTTGGCCGGATCTTCCATGCGCACGGCCGCGATCATCGTCTCGTAATTCAGCGACTGGCACAACTTGACGTACTGCTCAAACAGGGAGGTAACCCGTTGCATGCCCGCTTCGATTTGGGCGTTGGTCTCTGTCGCATAACGGGCGACGCGGACGGTGGCTTGCATGAAGCCTTCGGTATCGGTGATCTGCAGGATCTTCCCGCGCTCGATGCCTTCGACCAGGACCTTGATGTTGCCGTCGGGCAGCTTCAGGCTCTGCACGATGTTGACGATGGTGCCGACCTGGTAGATGTCCTGCGGCTTGGGTTCGTCGATCGAGGCGTCATGCTGGGTGGCAAGAAAGATCTTCTTGTCGCTGGCAAGGGCTTCCTCAAGCGCGCGCACGCTCGATTCCCGGCCGACCACAAACGGAGTCATCATGTAGGGGAAGATGACCACGTCCCGGATCGGCATCATCGGTAATTTCTTGCTTTCGAACTTTTCCTTGGGGTTCGACAAAACTAGGGGTCTCCGTTAGCTGGCGGCTTTCTCGATCACGGCCAGCGAAATATCCCGCTTTTCAACCATCTCCCGGCTCACTTCGAACTCTTTGACCTTCTTCTGGCTCGGCAGACTATACATCAGTTCCAGCATCAATTCTTCCAGAATCATGCGCAGGCCGCGGGCTCCGACTTTCCGAGCCATGGCTTGACGCGCAATCGCCCTCAGGGCGTCGTCGCTGAATTTCAGGCGAACGTTCTCAAATTCGAACAACCGCTGGTACTGCTTCACGATGGCGTTCTTCGGACGAGTCAGGATTTCGACCAGCGCATTTTCGTCCAGATCCTGCAGCACGCCAACCACCGGCAGCCGCCCCACGAACTCCGGAATCAGCCCGAACTTGATCAGGTCTTCGGGCTGCACATCGGAGATCATCTCAAAGCTGCGCTTGGAGACTGGGACTGTCTGTTCTTTTTCCGCGTCCTCCGCCGAACGGAAGCCCAACGCCTTCTTGCCCATGCGGCGCCCGATGATCTTTTCCAGGCCGACAAACGCTCCCCCGCAGATGAAGAGGATGTTGGTCGTATCGACGGGTGTAAATTCCTGGTGCGGATGCTTGCGCCCGCCCTGCGGCGGGACATTGGCGATGGTTCCTTCCAGAATCTTCAGCAGGGCCTGCTGCACGCCCTCTCCCGAAACATCGCGGGTGATGGAGGGGTTCTCGTCCTTGCGGCCAATCTTGTCAATCTCATCTATATAGATGATGCCGGTCTGCGTACGACTCACGTCTCCTTCGGCAGACTGCAAAAGCTTGAGGATGATGTTCTCGACATCTTCCCCTACATACCCGGCTTCTGTCAGAGTCGTTGCATCGACGATGGCGAAGGGCACATCGAGCATGCGCGCCAGAGTCTGCGCCAGCAGAGTTTTGCCCGTCCCGGTGGGCCCGATCAGGAGGATGTTGGACTTGGTCAGTTCGACGCCGTCGCCTGTCTTTTGGCGGTTCATGTAGATCCGCTTGTAGTGGTTGTAGACGGCGACTGCCAGCTTCTTTTTGGTCTGCTCCTGCCCGATGACGTACTCGTCGAGGAAGATCTTCACTTCCTGCGGTTTTGGAAGCTGGTTGGGGACGGAGGATGGCGGGGTGGCGGTTCGGTCGTCTTCCAGGATGGAGTTGCAGACCGCAACGCACTCGTCACAAATGTAAGCCCGGGGATAGTCGCTTGGAGAAGAGATCAGCTTGGCGACCGCGTCCTGCGATTTGTGGCAGAACGAGCAGCGCAATACCTCTTCCGATCCAGATCTGGTTTTCACTTCGGCCTTTCTCCTTCTCCTGCCACTCGTGCCGGGCTGGCCTGGGATCCAGCTGGCCGGCGTCGAAACGCCGAGACCTCAGGCAAACTGACCGGCGAGAAAGCCGATCATACCCTTATCTCGTCTTGTAGATGATATCGTCGATGATTCCGTATTCTTTTGCCTGTTGCGCGTTCATGATGAAGTCGCGCTCTACGTCCTTTTCTACCTTATCCAGCTTTTGCCCGCTGTGCTTTGCCAGTAACTGATTAGTAATCTCCCGCATGCGCAGGATTTCGCGTGCGTGGATGTCAATATCGGTTGCCTGTCCCGAAAGGCCACCCATGGACGGCTGGTGAATCAAGATCCGCGAGTTCGGCAATGCCAACCGCTTCTTGGGCTCGCCCGCGGAGAGCAACAGGGCCGCCATCGAAGCCGCCTGCCCGATGCAGATCGTGGTGACGTCGTTTTTCACGTACTGCATGGTGTCGTAGATGGCCATGCCCGCAGTGATCGATCCACCCGGCGAGTTCACATAGAGCTGGATGTCCTTCTCCGGATCTTCCTGCGCCAGAAACAGCATCTGGGCGATGACCAGGTTGGCGATGTTGTCATCGATGGGGGTGCCAATGAAGATGATGTTGTCGCGCAGCAGGCGGGAGTAGATGTCGTAGGCTCGTTCGCCCCGCCCGGTCTGCTCAATCACCATGGGTACCAGCATCATTCTCTCCTCGTTCACGCTCACCCTTTCACACTGCTGCCCTCGTAAACCGTCTTGGCGTCGCAGGGGAGGGGGCGAATACTTCCGTCTCAGGCGGACTGGCGGTATAGAAGATCGATGGTCTTCTCGTTCCGGATTCTATTTCGGATTCTATCGAGGCCGCCATCCTTCGTCAAACGCGCCCGCACTGCCTCCACAGTCTGTTTCGTCTGCACGGCCAGCGACTCCACCTCCCGGTCCAATTCCTCGTCGCCGACCTGAATATTCTCTTCGTCAGCCACCTTTTCCAGCAGCAGGGAAGCCTTCAGATCCTGGATCGCCTGTTCCCTCTGCCCGGCGCGCAGACGATTCAGGTCCATCTTCTTCATTTGCTCCGCGGTCAGTCCTTGTGCTGCCAACGCCCGCAGGCCACGTTCGAGCCGGATATCGATCTGGTGCTCGATCAGCGACTCTGGCACTTCAAAGTCGTTGCGCCGGACCAGTTCTGATACGAGTTTGTCTTTCGCCTCATGCTCGGCCTGATGCCGGCGTTCGGAATCCATCTGCTCGCGAATCCGGTTGCGAACATCGTCGACGCTGGAAAATTCTCCCAATTGTTTCGCGAATTCGTCGTTGATTTCGGGCAATGTCTTTTGCTTGATCGACTGCACCTTCACTGTATAGCTGAAGGTCTTGCCCGCCAGACGCTTGTCCTGGGCGTCGTCAGGGTAGTGCACATCGAACGTACGCTCGTCACCGACATTTGCGGCGGTCAGGTTGGCGGTGAATTCGGGCATCGTGTTCTTCCCGCCGATCTCGACCAGCACTTCGTCCATGTGAACCGGTTGACCCTCGCTGGACTTCGGAGTGCCATCGAGCGACACCTGGGCGAAGTCTCCCTCGGCCAGCGCGCGGCCCTCAACGGGATGAAATGCAGCATGCTGTTCACGCACATCGGCCAGCGCCTGCTCGACATCCGCATCGGTAACCGTGATGTGCGGATGATCTGCACGAAGATCCTTGTAGCCGGCGACCTTTACTTCCGGCAGGACTTCAAAGGCGGCCTTGAAACGCAGCGGTTCGCCGTCGTGCACGTGCAGGTCGGTCACCCGTGGCTGGGAGATGGGATGCATTCCTAACCGTTCCGTTTCCTGCCGGAAATACTTGGGCACGAGCGACTCGACGACATCGGTCTTGATTTCTTCTGAAAATCGCTGCCGGATAATCGACGGCGGCACGTGTCCGCGGCGGAAGCCGGGCAGCCTGGCCATCTTCTGATATTTCTGGATGAGCGCTTCGGTCTGCCGCGCCACTTCCTGCGCTGGGACCTCAACCTCAATTTCCCGCCTGGTGGAGCTCTCTTTGGTTTCGGTGGGGCTCACAATTGCCTTTCAACGGAGCGGCAGCCAGCGGATTCATCGTTCGACATCCGCTTTGCTTCATCTGCCGCAGACTTGAGTGTAAAGACATGTCAAAGCGAACGTCAAACGCAGGAAGGCGGGGTTGCGCCCACTAAAGTAACAGGTAGAGTGGGGATTGCAGGCCAGAGGTAAGATCGCAGAGGTGGAAGACTCAAAGTCAAAAGTGAGAAGTCAAAATGCAGAGGTCAACCGAGAAACCCGCGCAGAAGGTCCTCAGCCAGCAATCTGACCTCTGCAATCTGATCTCTGCAATTCCGGGCTTGATCCTTCCGTACAATGGGGCCAATGTCCCTTCCCGGATGGTTGAATGTGCTCAATGCGGAGGTCATCGCTTGCACTCGTTGTCCGCGGCTCGTGGCCTATCGGGAAAAGGTCGCGGCCGAGAAGCGACGTGCCTATCGCCACTGGGACTACTGGGGAAAGCCCGTGCCTGGCTTCGGTGATCCTGACGCTCGGGTGCTGATCATGGGGCTGGCGCCGGGTGCGCATGGCTCCAACCGTACCGGCCGGCCATTCACAGGCGACGCGTCGGGCAACTTCATGTATCCCGTGCTGTATGAGGCCGGCTTTGCCAGTCAGCCGACAGCTACCGACCGAAACGATGGATTGGTGCTGACTGACCTGTACATCACCGCTGCCGTCCGCTGTGCGCCGCCGGACAACAAGCCACTGCCGCGCGAGTTCGCCAACTGTGCCCCGTTTCTCGATCGCGAACTGGACGGATTGCACCAGGTCAGAGTGATTGTGGCCCTGGGCAAGATCGGCTTTGATGCCTATCTGAATTACCTGAAGCGTCGCGCGGTAATTGCCAGCCGGACGCCGTACCTGTTTGGTCACAGCAATCAATTTGCGATGCCGAACGGGAAGACGCTGCTTGCGTCCTATCACCCCTCAAATCAAAACACGAACACCGGCAAGCTAACGCGAGCGATGTTCGTGAAGATTTTTCGCCAGGCAAGAAAACTGGCCGATCGATCGTAGCGCAGGCGGGGCAGGCGCGTCCTACTTCAACTTCGTCATCGTGACTTCCAGTTGGAATTGCCGCTTGGAGTTGGGGTCATCCACGACCCCGATCACGATTGGTTTTCCGGTGGTCACAATCGTGGTCCCGCTGATCCGCAACTGGCGCAGCACGGGCATTGTGCTCTTCTGCTCCTGATCGACGGTGGCGAAATTGCTTAGGTCTGCCCGAACTTCCAATTCCAGGGCCGATTTAACGTCCTGCAGGCGCGCGGAAATGTTGGTCCCTACGTCGAGATACTGAACTTCTCCTTGCTTCATCTCAACCGGCACGCGTGTGCCAATTTTCAGTTCCTGAAACTGGATACCTTCGACAAGGTTCATCGCATACTGTCGGGTGTTGATCTTCTTGCCATCCTCCAGTTCGGAAAGAGAAAAGTCGAGCCGGTAGGCGCTCTGCGCCTTTTCCGAGTCCGTCCGTTCCTGTGCCGTTGCCGCCCCGAACCCCCACCAGAAATACACTCCTAATGCCAACAGCCCAATCATCGCTCTTCTAAACATGTGTCGTCTCCTTTGTTATTCCGGTTGATCTGAACTTGTGGCCCCCATGGTTTCCGACGGGGGGCCAGCCATCTCCCGTTCTTCCTGTTTGCGAAGCTGCGTCTGCGCTCGTGCCACCAAGGCTGCCCGCTCCGGAAACTCACGCACATAGAGCGCCAATCTGTTTTCCTGGTCGTTCAACGGTACGGGAGAAGGGAACTGATCGAGCTTTGGTTCTTTCGCGTGCGTCGCTACGGCGGACGTCAGTTGCCGCCGGGGACTTCGTACCACCGCCTGGGTGTGTTCAGTGACGGGTGACTGGTGCGAAGCCGGCCTTGAGGTCGCCGCCTCTTCTCTGTGCGTCGTCGGTGTTGCTGCAGTTCGGCTCGGATCGTTCCTGGTGTCGCGTAGTCTCACCCACATTACAATCAGCAACACTGCTGCCACCGTGATTGTCCCTGCAGCCCACGTCCATCGGCGGAGTGCAGCCAGGCGGTCCTTCTCTAGGTGATCTTTCTCCTTCCGCAGATGCGCCAGGACTCGCCCTTCCAGACCGGAACGCGGTTCGGCATTGCTGAACTGAGCCAGCGCCGCATCCAGCCACTGTTCCACTTCCCGTTCGTTGTGCTTTGCCTTCATGGTTGTTGCCTCGCGTTTGTCCAGGCGCTAATCCGTTCGCGCAATATCTGACGTGCCCGAAACGCCCTCGATCGCACCGCCGCTTCGCTGATGCCGAGAGCGGCCGCAACTTCCCGCGGCGTGAGTTCCTCAATCGTCGACAAGACCAGCGGATCGCGCAGCGAATCCGGCAGTGCCGCAATCAGTTTCTCCAGCATTGCGCACCGTTCCTGATCGACCAGAACCCGCTCTGCCCCGGCGTCAGGGGACGGGATGTCGTTCTGTGCGAGCTCTGTCATTGCTCCAGTCCGGGTCGACTTTCTCTTCCGCTCGACCGCGACTCGCCAGGCAACCCGCGCCAGCCAGGCCTTTGGATCCTCGACGCGGATGAATTTCTTTCTGTAACGAAGCGCGCGGAGGAAGGTTTCCTGGGTCGCGTCCTCTGCCTCCGCTGGGTGGCGCAGGACGGAGTAGGCGATTCGGAACACGAGGCGGGAATGCTCTCGTACGGCCGCTTCCAGCACGTCCTCGGCTTTCTGCGTCAGTGCTATGGCCTCGTCCGCCATCGCGGATTCTGTAATCACTACCCGCTCCTATTCATGAAGAACGCCGCCAACCCCTTTTTGTTCGAAAAAAGTTAGTCAAGGAATGACGATACTCTGCCGATAACCGGGATGGGCGGATCCCTGCGGTGGGCAGGCACCTCTGGGCCGGCATGGGGGACCTGGTTGCTCCGGGATGAGGCCGCCCTCTTCCGCACTCGCACGGTAGAAGGGGATGGCTAAGGAGGACTAACGGACAGGCCGGGAAGAGTTGACTCGCCGGCCTACAATGGGCCCATGAATTTCGGAGATGCCAAGCAGCGCTTTGGAATCTGTTGGCTGTTCTTCGGATATACGCTGGCCCTGCACGTTCTCGATGAAGCGGGTCACGACTTCTTGTCGGTCTACATCCCGAATGCTCTGGCCATTCGCCGAGCGCTGCCGTTTCTCCCCATTCCCATCTTCAACTTTCAGAGTTGGATCGGCAGCCTCGCACTCGCCCTGACATTTTTTCTGGCCCTCACGCCGCTGGCATTTGGCGGCTCGATTTGGCTGCGGCGCTTGGCCGTTCCCATCGCGATTGTTCCGGGCCTCATGAACGGGACGGCGCACATCCTGTCGTCGCTCTATATGAAGCGGATGATGCCCGGTGTGTACAGCGCGCCCCTGCTGTTGCTCTCGGGAACCTTGCTGCTGAAGAGTGCGCTGCAGAAGAATGAGGTGGTGGGAAGGTGACGCGGCGTCAGAAGCCGATAAACACCGGTTCGGGCTCGAGCACGATGTTCCACTCGCGTTGCACGCCCTCTTGAATCACGTCCTTCAAACGGACGATCTCTTCTGCATGCGCGCCCCCCGTGTTGATAACGGCCAACGCGTGCTTGTTCGAAATTCTCGCGGCGCCCAGCGTGAATCCCCTGTGGAACCCCGAGTGCTCGACCAGCCAGGCGGCAGAAACTTTACGCTGCGCATCGAGGGCCGGATAGCTCGGAATCTTCAGCCCTCGGGATTGCGCACGATCGGCCAGGTCTCGGAAGTGAGCCTGGCTCAGGACCGGGTTCTTGAAAAACGATCCGGCGCTGCGACAATCCGCATCGCCGGGCACGATCAGCATCCCCTTGCTCTTCCGGATTTGGCGAACCGCAGACCGCACCTGTGCCAGCGACGGTGGGCCACCTGCAGCCGGAAAGCGGTCTTGCAGGTCGGCATATCGCAAGGCAGGAACGCTTCCCGCCGTCAAGCGGAAGGTCACACGCAGAATAATGTATCGTCCGCGCTCGGTAGTATTGAAGATGCTGGCCCGATAGCGAAATCCGCACGCATCCTTCGGGATTGTGACCACCCGGTCTTCTTTCAGATCGAGCGCTCGCACCGATTCGATCGTTTCGGAGACGTCCTGCCCATAAGCTCCTACGTTCTGTACCGGCGTGCCACCGACGCTACCTGGAATGCCGCTCAGGCACTCTATGCCGGCACAGTTTTCGGAAACTGCGCGGGCTACGAATTCGTCCCAGTCCATGCCGGCGCCGACGTCGAAAAGAGCCGCTCCTCCGGACATCGATCGGGAAACCCCGTCAATCGCCACTTTCAGCACCAACCCCGGCCAGCCGGAGTCGGACACGACGAGATTGCTGCCACCGCCCAACACGAACAGCGGCAGATTCTTCGTGCTCGCGAACGTTACCGCCTCGCGAGCCTCATCTTCGCTCGTGGCCTCGGCCAGATACCGTGCGGGCCCTCCCACCCCCAGGGTGGTCAGCGGCGCCAGCGCAACAGTTTCCCGAATCGTCATGAGACAGAGTTCACTCCAAGTTCCGAGCATCTCATGTTCCGTCGCACCGGCATATTAGAATGAAGGGAACAACCCTGGAGTGAGGAGCCCGAAATGTACCCTGAGATCATGGTGATCCCAATGCGCGAAGAGTTGACCCGCCTGGGGATTGAGGAGCTGCGCAGCGCCGCGGACGTCGATCGCGTTGTTTCCGGTTATTCCGGAACGACCATGGTGATCGTGAATTCTATCTGCGGGTGCGCCGCCGGGCGGATGCGGCCGGCGGTACGGCTTGCGCTGCAACACTCGACGACTCCCGATCATAGAGTGAGTGTGTTCGCCGGCCAGGACATGGAGGCTACGGCCCGCGCCCGGTCGTACTTCACCGGCTATCCGCCATCCTCGCCTTCCGTTGCGATCCTGCGCGATGGAAAGCTCGTCTACATGATGCAGCGCAGCCAGATCGAAACGCGCGAAGCCCATGCCATTGCGGCTGATTTGAAGGCGGCATTCGATCAGCATTGCGCGGTGAGCAGGCCGGCATAGGAGCTAGCGACCGATCCCGCGAATGGCTTCGAGCTCGCAGCCAGGCTAAAACCGAAACAGATACGAGACCTTCACGAAGAAATTCCGTCCATCGTTGATCAGGCGCCCACCGCGCGCCAGATCTCCACTCGGATCATTGTGCGGCGGATCCAGAATATTCTCCAGGTTGCTGTTGTATCCGACATAAATGGCCGTGTTCGGATGCACGAGGTAGGTGACAAGAAAATCGGCATTGAAGTTCTTCGTGGTTTCGAGCGCCGTGAAAGTGGGCGTCGCCAGCACCGCGCTATACTCCCCGATGAATCGGAACGACAGCTCCTTGTTGAACTGATAGTTCACCCGCGTGCGGATGATGTGGTTGTTCATGCTGCCGAATGGCTCTCCGCAATTGGCGCAATGATGCAGGCGGAACAGGATATAGGTGTTGTCGATTTTCAGGCTGCGTGTCGGCCGCACCGTGATCTGCACGTTGGCGCTTGTCCGGCTCGCCAGGAATGGTGCGATCGTGGTCGATGGATCGTTCGGATCGGTCGGCGGATCGTAGTTCACGCGTTCTCCCCAACGCACATCCCCGTGCACGGAAAACTTGCGAAAGTAGTTTGAGTCGATGGCGAATTCAGTCGTGTGCCGTGTGTATTTCTGGATCTGGTTGATACCGTCAAAGTCCTGCGGCCGCAGCTGTTCCATCTCCTTGGCGTAGAGCGCAGTCAGGAATGTCGAGCCGACCAGTTCGACTCGCACGGACGGAATGTACCCAGAACCAATCTCGTTGCCCTCGTGATCATAGGTGAGGTACTGCTCGTACGTCGGCCCCCAGGAAATCAGGTGCTTGCCCTCGGGACGAAAGCTGTACTGGACCCGCTGATAAAGATTGTGGATATCCGGTTGCGGATCGAAACCGGTCAGCGTCCGAAAGTCCGGACTGCGATCCGTATAGTCGAGGAAGTAGTTCAGCTTGCGGCCGTCGCGCTGCAAAATCACTTCCGCCGCCGAACCTGCCTGATAGGCGCCGTGAGTATCGAAGAGATTGAAGTTCTCGTCGTCCGGATTGATCGTCGCACTGTAGGCAGCCTGCACGTTCGCTGCCCAGTTCTCATTCAGCTTGAAACGGCCATCGATGCTGCCGACGCGGTTGAAGAATCCGTTGGCTTCGCGGTCCGCGTAGAGTAAGCCGACAGAAGACTGGTTGCCGATGTCGTGGCTGACGCGCCCGATCGCGAACAGGGCATGGTGGCCACACAGAGGATTGTCGGGCGAGACCTCTTCGCCGGGTGAGTCCGTTCCCGCGACCAAGGCTCCAAGGGCCCACGGGCCGTCTTTCCCGGTCAATCGCGCGCCCCACTTGGGATCGACGATTCGCCGTGTGAAGAGAAGCTGAATCGGGGTCTGAAAATAGTTGGAGTTCTCCAGAAAGAACGGACGCTTCTCGGGGAAGGGAACTTCAAACCGCTGGTTGACGGTGATTTGCGGGTCGTCCGATTCGACCTGGCTGAAGTCGGGATTGGCGGTCACATCGAGCACGAACTTGTCTTTCAGCACAGCCTTGGCGTCGAGTCCGACCTGTCCGAATGCCGCGCGCTGTGTGTAGGTGGGGATGTTAGGATCGCGCAGATCCAGCTCTTTGAAGGACCGAAAGACTCCGTAGGGGATCAGCTGAAAATTGCGGCCGGGCGAAATGTGCTCCATGCCGGTTGCCTGTCCAGCCTGGTTGAGGCGTCCCAGGATGCGGCTGGAATACTGCGGCCAGAATGCCTGCTCGTTCTTGCGGGGAAGCTGGCGCGCCAGCAGCAGACCCCAGGTTTGCGGGTCGCTCGAAGAAAAGCGGAGGCTGCGGAAGGGAATGGCCATCCAGATGACAAAGCCGTGGTCGGTTACTCGCCCGGCGGAGTTCCAGACAGCGTCGAACGACATGTCGAAATTCTGATCAATGGTGCCCGGGCCCTCGGTCCACAGCGCGTCCGCCTGCACGCCCAGCGGATTCGAGAAAAATGCATAGGCGTGCCGGTGATCGTCGAAGGTATCGAGCATGAGTTCGACGAAATCGTCGTCGAACACGTCTTCACGGCGAGACAGCCGTGCGCGCAGGCGGTCCGGTTCCTGATCGAAGCAGATGAAGATCGCATACAGGTTCCTGGCGTCGTATCCGAGATAGACTTCAGTTCGCTCCGAAACCAGGGCGCCGTCGCTGGGCATTCTCTGACGGAACTGGTCGGCCTCGGCCAGCTTTCCCTTCCAGGCGGCGTCCGGTTCCATATCGAGGAAGTCTTCGATCCGGGGAACGGCGTCAACCCGCGGGACGCGAATTCTGCCAAAATCGGACGTCTGCCCGAGGGCTGGAGTGGCGGCGCACACCAGCACCACGACCAAGAACCGAGCACTGATTTTGGTGATCACCGACGGGCCTTCACTTTAGACGCCTTCGAAACGCGGCCGTGAGCGGAACTCATGACTGTGCATCGACTTGGCTTTTGCTGAGGACCTGACAGCGAGTCACAGAGGTCCGTAAGCAACATCACATTCCGTCTCAACGCAACGGCTGATTATAGAGAACAGGTGGTAGGTCCCGGAGTTCCTCTTGGCATGCCAGGAAAATAAGGGGATCCGGCGGAGGGTTCGCATTCCATGTACAACGACGTAGAACATTCCATCAAAGAGACCCGCAGGGCCGCCGCCGACCCCGGTTCCGTCGAAGGGCTCACATTCGTGCAGAAGCGCATCCTGGAGCGGGCGGTGGCCAAAATTGTCTTGCTGGGCGAGCAGGCTGGCGTGAGCATTGACCAGATGATTCTCTTGCTGGGGTCCGGCCTCACGGTAGGTGAACTGGTGGAGTACCTCGCCGCTCGAAGCGGGCAAGTCTCCTGACGCCGTCGGGGGCCGCTCGCGTGCAGCAAGACCGGAGAGGAGATCGCGATGCGTAGCACACTCAAAAGCCTGATGGTGGCTTTCCTTTTCGCTGCCGTGGCCGCGGGGCAGCCGGATCAACCCGAGCGGAAGCCTGAGAGTTACTCCCCCAGTCCCATGTCTGGGAAACAGCTCTACATCTCCAATTGCGGAATGTGCCACGGGCCCGATGCAAAAGGTGGCGGCCCCTTTTCGCCCCAGCTTAAGACCTGGCCTCCGGACCTGACCCAGCTGGCAAAAAGGAACGGGGGCGTCTTCCCTTCGCTTCACGTTGACGAAGTGATCGACGGCGAATTTGACAAGCCGGCTCACGGATCCAAGGAAATGCCGATGTGGGGGCCCGTTTTCCGCTCCATCGCCCATGGCCGCGAGGATAGCGCCCAGCGCCGGATCGACAATCTGGTGAAATACCTGGAATCGTTGCAGCAGAAATAGATGACAAAAACGTCGTAGCATTTGCTTAGCGGGGAAGGATTCGCTAGCCTGTACGGATGTCATTGCGCCAATCGTCCCTCCGTCGAACCACTTGTGTTCTCGCTGCGACCCTCCTGGCCCCAGTGCTGGCGGGCTGGGGGCAACAATCTGGAGCCGGCCAGAACCCACCGGACGCTCCTTCCGCTTCGGCCAAGCCAGCCTCTTCTGAGCGGAAAACCCAACCCGCATTTCTGAACTCGCTGGCCACGCGTTCGATTTTCTTTCCTGACATCGCCGCCACTCCGGGGCCGCTTTCAGCCGGTGGGAAGTTCAAACTCTTCGCCAGCGACAGCATTTCGCCCAGCGTTATTGCCGAATCGGCATTGAGTTCCACCATCACTCAGGCCACGAACTCACCGGAAGGTTGGGGGCAGGGTTGGGACGCATACGGCAAGCGTTTTGGCTCCTCGATGGCGCGACGAGCTTCGAGCGAATTCTTTGGTACGTTCGTGCTCGCGTCGGCTCTTCGGCAGGACCCTCGCTTTTATCCTCAGGTGAATCCCACTTTCGGCGGCAGCTTGAAGTACTCGATCCAACGGCTGGTGGTTACCCGCAACGATGATGGTAAGGACGTTGCCAACTGGTCGGGCCTGCTTGGTCCTCTCATGGGAGAAGGGCTGGCCAACTCCTACTGGCCCGAACAGGATCGGACCGCCGGCCAGACCTTTGAGCGCTACGGGTACGACTTGGCTGGACGCATTGGAACCAACATGCTGAAGAATTACTGGCCCGTATTCTTCAAGAGGTTGCGCGGTTCGTCCCATTCCAGTGGGCGGCCGTGAGGCATAACCAATACGGTTGACGCATCTAAGCGAGCAAAGCAAAGAAAGGCGAGAATTGACTAGACCGGGGCTAAGGGTAATGGGAGACCGAGTTTGAGCAAGAAAATACTCTTACTGCTTGCTTTTTGCGGATTGGGCATTGCAGCCGGTTCCGCGCAAAATCTCAAACACTTCAACTTCAATGTGGGCGGCGGATTCGGCGGCGCCTTCGGCGATGTGGGCAAACTTACGGGCACATCCTACAACGGAGTTGCCGGCGGGGGATGGAATCTCAGCCCGAGCATCGGAGTCAAAGCGGAATACATGTACTACAACCTCGGCTTCAAAGACAGCGTAAGGCTGAACCAGGGCGTGCCCGACGCCAGTGGCCGGCTCCAGTCCGTCACGCTGAACTTGTTCTACCAGATTCCCCTCCAGGGCAAATGGGGGGTCTATGCCATCGGCGGCGGGGGATTTTATCAGCGCTACGTTGAAGCCCGCTCGCAGTTCCTGCCGCAAGGCGCGGTTTGCCAGCCGGCGTGGCAGTTGTGGGGTATCACCTGCACGACGAGCGGCGTGGTCGATCCCGCCCAGACCCTTTCATCTCATAGTGTCAGTGGCGGTGGGTACAATGCTGGCGGAGGCCTGACGTATCGCGTCAGCAAGCGCACGCGGCTGTATTTTGAAGGCCGTTATCACCACGCCTACACAAGTGACGTCCACACCAGCGTTTTTCCCGTGACGGTCGGATTGCGCTGGTAAACAACCGCGACCACGAAACGCGAGCCTGGAAGGCTATTCCGAGCCGCTCTGCGGGACGGCGTGCGCGGCACGCTGACCGGAATACGCTGAAGTGCTGGATCGTCCTTGTGTGTACAGTTGAAATGGTGCCCAGTAGAAGGGATTGCTGAACTTGCTGTCGCGCAGCAAGGATAGCTTCGCGGTACGAAGAGCCGTCCCAGCGCTCGCTCCCTGACTCAACTCATCGTAAAACCGGCTCATCAGCTGTTCCGTCGGGGCATCGCTGGCCTCCCACAACGCGGCGATCACATTGTGGGCCCCGGCCCGGAGGAACGCCCAGGACAGTCCAACCAGCCCTTCGCCAGAGTAAGAGCGAGTGCCCGTCCCGTAACACGCCGAAATCGTAACCAGTTCGGCGCGCAATGGGTGCTGGACAATATCTCGCGCGTAGAGCTTGAAGGACTCGTCGTCGGCACCGCTCCGAGACAGGATGATCGCTGAATCCAGCGGGCTTAACCGGCTGGCTGTGCCATGCGCCACAAAGTGGATGTAGGAGAACTGTTCCGGCTTGGCGTCGAGATAGGCCTGTGGTGTTGCCTTCTCGCGCGCAAAGATCCGTTCCTGCGCCGCCGGGAAATGCGCGGCGACAGACCGCATCTGCGTGGCTGCCTGTGCCAACTCAGGATATTTCGAATTCGGGGCGATGCCATCGCCGATCAGCAGCAGGTTGCGGCGTTGGGAAGCTGCTCGCGAACTAGCGGAGAGTACGCGCAGGGAACTGGCGTTCGCGACGGTGGCATCTTCGATCCAGTAGTGGGGTTTGGGTTCGCTGACAATGACAGTGTCAAAGTTCAGATTGTTCAAGCTGCCATCTGGAATGACGAATACTTGCGATCCCTGAGCGAGCGGCTGCGCAGGGGCGATCAGCGCGCGGTAGAGCCACTGACCGTCGCGATCCGTCAAGGGAGAGAATGCTTGAGGGCCGGATAGCGTACTCCGGTACCGTTGCGCCGCGGCCTCGATCTCCGGGCCAGCGGGCAGGGTAATGAGGCGTGCGCTCCGCGGCGAAATCGCCCACAAGTAGGATTGTTTTTCACCCAGCCAATAGAAAAGAATTGTGCCCTTTACGGCGCGCGCGATTTCCTGTGGACGCAGGGCGGGAGGCCCGCCCACGGCCTTCTCCGGCAACGCTCCCAGGCCTTCCGCCAGCGTTCGAGCCCGGCTGTAGTCGGCCCAGCGCAGGGCGTCGTCGCTCCTGCCCCGCTCAACGAGGAAGTGAATGTAGTCGTCGTAAATCCGCCAACCGTTTGTCAGGAACGAAAGTTGAGAAGATTCACGCCGGACGGAGGCGCGCGCTCCTTCAAACGTGGCCAGCGCCCTGCGGTACTCGCGATCTGCGTTGTCCGTGCGCCTGGTATCTTCAAACAGGCGCGCCAGCGAGTGCTCGGCCTCCCATTTCAAGAAGACGGGGCAAGCAGGGTCGTGTTCAATTTCCAGAAAGGTCTTTTCAGCCCTGGTCTCGTCACCACGCTGGGCAGCAATCTGTCCCTGAACTAGGCGGGGGTAGAGTTCGTCGGCATGAACCCTACTCTCGCGCGCGATCTGCAGCGCGCGTTCGGCATGCTGAGCAGCTTCATCGACATGGCCGGTCTGCAATGAAAGCTGAGCCAGCAGACGCAAGGCGTTGTACATGTCCTGCTTGGCTTGGATTCGTCCGGCAAGATCCAGCGCCTGCTGGAAGTACTTGCCGGCCTGATCGTACTGGCGGCGATCCATGTAGATGTGGCCCAGGTTGATGAGTTCGTTCTCCTGGTCGAAGAAATCGTCGGACTCGGCGGCCGTCTTTTCCGCATGCAGGGACCGATCCAGCGCGTTCTCAGAGTCTCCAAGCTGATAGTACGTCCATCCGAGGTTGCCTTCCGCCACGAGTGCAATGACTCGGGCGCCGGCTGCCGTCGCCGTATCATAGGCGGCCTGCGAGCGATCAATGGCTTCGTCAAGGCGCCCCTGCGCCAGAGATTCGAATCCCAGGTTCAGAAGTGACGTGGATTCGAGGTATTGGTCCCGATGGGCACGGGCAAAAGACAGGCTACGTTGATAGAACTCTTCGGCCAGAGGCTGAGATCGCTCGCTAGCGAGAAGGCCACGTGCCTGAATCAAATCGCCGCAGCTGGAAGCCATGAAAGAATCGCAGAGTTTTTGGGCTTCGTCAAAGAAGCGCTCCGCGTCCGCCAATTCGTGCCTGCGGAGCTGCGCAGTGCCCATCAGCGTCAGAACCGAGATGTGGGATTCAGGTTGATCGCACCGGACTGTCTGGCCTTCGAGGAACTTGAGGACGTCGGGAAAAAGACCTTGCTCCAGAATTGCTTTCGCTTCGAGGTTCCGGAACTTGCAAGCCCACTCCGGCGAGGAACTGAGGTAATGGGCGTGGGCGCGCGCGGTCTTCTCTCGACACTTTGCCAGATCACCATGGAGTAGATCCTGGTAGGCCTCGTCATATTCGGACTGAGGCGAGGGATGGGGGCGGCGGCATGAGGAAAAGCACGCCGCCCCAAGAACAAGCAGCAGGATCAGGGATGAGTATGCCCGTTCGCGGCGGCAGTTCCGGCGGCGACCTCTCCATGTCCCACGCAACCCAGTTTCATCCGGATGCTCGTCAGCTCGAAGTAATTGTCGGGTTTCAAGCGATACTCTTCGCTGGACTTCTCGCCCACTTCGATCTCGCCCAAGGAGACAATACCGAACTCTGGAATCACCAGCACATGACCGAAGGAGCGCACCCCGGGTATTGGAACCTCGCCGATCTTCGCGACCAGAGAGCATTTGATGGCAGGCTTTGCCTCGTAGTCTTTCCGGGTACCACGTGTCCCGATGAGGCCGTTGATGTGCTCCAGTCTAGCATCGTATTCTTCACGCAATTCCTTGGGCAGGCCTTCGGCGGCGGCGATCTGTTTGGTCTGCTCCCTCACGGCGGCCAGGAACGTGGGGTTGTCCAGATACGAGATGTCGCCGTGCGCCTTGTCCCCGCAAATGCCAAAATTCAGGGTCAACTGAAGCGGGAACCCGCTGATTCGCAGATTGTTGAACTGGCTGCCGAGGAATGTCACGAGCGGGAAGTGACCGTCTTCGTAGGGATGGTCGGTCGATACCTGTGACACCAACCGGTCTGCCGTAACGATCTCAAAGACATTCAGGCCTTCCAGGATCGAAGTCGACAGCGTGGTCCAGCCATTGTGCTTCAGGCTTCGGTTGCCAGAAACGCGCGTGCGTGCGCGCTTGACCGAAATCAGCCCTTCAATGTTGACGTCGTCGATGGCCCGGGTAAGATGAGTCGAGCGGCGGCCGGTCAAAGCAACTGGGACGTGTTTTTCAATCTTCTGCTCGATCGGACGCCGCAATGCGCCGCTGAGCGCGTGAGCTTCGGCGTGGTATTCGTGGGAGGTTACGTACGTGGTTGGTGTCTCCGTCATCGTCGCCATTTTTTACTCTCCGCTCGTTGCTCTCACTTCTCGAACTGCAATTCAAATGAGGCCTGGCCGACTTTCTTGCTCTCGCCCGCCGAAGAAATCCCTTGCAGTAGTAAGGTATAAGTGCCAGCCGGCCGATGGGCCGCCGGGACCTGAACCGGCCACTGATCTTGACTCTCAGCTGCCGGAATGGTGAGCGACCATTCTAGCTTGCCCGCCGGGTTATACAAGTCCGCCCGGTAGTTTCTATAACTGCCATCGGGCGGGATTCTGACGAATAGCAAAAATCCGCTTCCTGGCGCCACCCTGATCGCATTCCCTTCGCCGTTGAAGGTGCCGACATTGACCGATGTCCACTGCAGAACGTGGGGAGTGCTGATCGCTGCTTTCATCTGCGGCAGGGTGACGAAACTCTGGTAGGCCCATGCCACCAGCAGCAAAGCCATAACCGGCGCCACGACACTCGGCTTAAGCCAGGTCACCCACTTTGGAATTCCGGGACTTGCGAGGGGGGTGGCTGGGTGGGACACCACGGCCGGTTGGCTCAGGACTATCTTGCTCCGTTCGACGAACAGGGCCGCCGCCTGCACATCCTGCGCGCATTCCTGGCACTCAAAGAAGTGCTCCTCGAACTGACTCCTCGCCTCGGAATCGAGTTCATCGAGGAAATAACGCTCGGTCATCTTCTCTCGAACCACCACATTGTGGTCCATGGCTTCTGAATTCCCCCCTCTTAACAGTAGTGCACCGTATCGTCCCCCCGTTTCAAAACCATCAAGCCTCCGCGAAAGCCGGCGGATCGTCTCCGAAGTTCTTTAGATACAGCGTCTTGAACGCCTTCTTGGCGCGGTGTAGCAAGACTCGCAAATACTCCCGATCGACCCCAAAGTCACGGCAGACCTCATCTTTGTCCCGTTCTTCGAGAAAGACCTCGCGCAAGACGCGGCGGTCACGTTCCGAGAGCTGTTCCAGAACCTCCCGCACCTTTTCATCGGACTGCTGCGCGGCCATCATGTCCACCAGGTCGTCTCCAGGAGCTGGGATGTCATTGCCTTCGTCCTCGTCAAGAGGGGATTCTCGACGGCCGCCCCGATACTGCTCCATCAGGACGTTGTTGCACATGGAGTTGACGAAGGATCCCAGCCGGTCCGGTTGCTGGATCTTGCCGGCGCGAAGGGCGAAAAAAAACCGCGTGAATGTTTCCTGACGCACATCCTCGATGGCCTCTCTCGAGGCGAGCCTGGAGCGCAGTTTAATCTGGATCAGCGCGGTGAAATAAGAGATGAAATGCTGCTCGGTGCGAAAGTCGCCCCCGCGCAAGCGTTTGAGGTACTCCTCGTCAAAGGATTCGAAGTGCAAGCACCTACCCTGGGGAACCCGAGGTGGCACACAGTGTAGCACTGGGTATGGGCGCCCCGGCCCGTTTTCCACGACTGCGGATTGAGGTGGGCGCTTGAGAAAAGAGTGGCTGCTGCGGGTGCGGAGCTTAGGCGGGATGGGCCGGGCCGGGCGCACTGGGAAGATCAGGAACTCCTGGAAGATTCGAGCAAACACCCGCTGGAGAAGCCGTTTCAAAAAGTGCCGGAGTCGCTTCCCCTTCGACTCCGGCACCTTAATGGGATCCCAACCGGGGGTTTCCAAGTAGGGGTCCTAAACTGTGGAAGCGCCTTCCGGCGATTTCGTCCACTTGTCAACATAGTGCGACCAACCTAAAAAACGTTTCATTCGAATTTCACGAACGTAACGCGACGGCGGTTGAAGGTTCTGTCCGCAGAGGTGGCGAGGGCGGGGAATTCAACTGCGGTATGGGCGGAACAAAGTCAGGATGTCGGCTCACCCCTCTTCCGGTCGGCCCTCTTTTCGACCGGCGAGTGGGTGCGGCCCAGGTTCAGGATCGTGTTCACAAGGGCAACATGGGAAAAAGCCTGCGGGAAATTCCCCAACAGGCAGGAGCGTTCTGGATCGTATTGCTCCGCTAGCAACCCGACGTCATTCCGCAGGCTCATCAATCGCGCGAGAAGTTCTCGAGCTTCGGCTTCGCGGCCCACCAGAACGTAGTTGTCTGCCAGCCAAAACGTGCAGGCGAGGAATGCTCCCTCACCGGGGGGTAGCCCGTCGTCCACCTGCGAGGTGTCATAGCGGCGCACAAAGCCCCCCCAGAGGAGACGTTCTTCGATCTGCCGTACAGTACCGATCACGCGTGGATCGGACGCGGGAAGGAATCCGACAAGCGGAATGAGCAGCAGACTCGCGTCTACCTGGTTTGAGCCATAGGACTGGACAAAGGTGTTCAACGTTACATCAAAGCCCTGCCGGCAAACCTCGGCATGAATTTGGTCTCGAAGGGCGCGCCAACGCGCCACCGGCCCATCGAGGCCAAATTGCTCGCTGCTCCTGATCATTCGGTCGAAAGCCACCCATGCCATGACCTTGGAATGAGTAAAGTGCCGCTTGGGACCACGAAACTCCCAGATGCCATGGTCAGGTTCCTGCCACGTTTGTTCCAAATGATCGATCAAAGCGCGCTGCAGATCAGTCGCGGGCTCAGATTCCGCCACCTTCCCCGCACGGGCCTGGTGTAGCGCATCGGCAATTTCTCCGTAGAGATCCAACTGCAGCTGGTGAACAGCCGCATTGCCAACGCGCACCGGGGTTGAGCCGCGGTAGCCACTGAGCCACGGGACTTCCCATTCGTAGAATTGCCGTTCGCCGCCCACGCCATAGAGGATCTGGACCTGATCAGGGCTTCCTGCGACGGCGCGAAGCAACCAGTCGCGCCAATCGCGAGCTTCGTCGTAATATCCTGCCTCCATAAGTGCGAAGAGAGTGAATGTGGCGTCTCGTAGCCAGCAGTATCGATAATCCCAATTGCGTCGTCCGCCCACTGCCTCGGGTAGAGAAGTTGTAGCTGCCGCCAGCACTCCACCCGTGGGTTGATAGGTGAGGGCCTTCAGGGTGATCAGCGACCGTTGCACTGCGTCCGACCACGGACCCCGGTATGTGCAGCGTGAACTCCAGTTCCGCCACCAATCTTCGGTATCACGCAACGATTGCTCGGCCTCGACGGGCTCTGGTGCGTCTGTATTGGAAGCTCCGTAGGTCAGCTGAAACGCGACCGAATCGCCTTCCTTTACCGTGAACTCACTAACGGTCTTCAGGCCTTCGCCGCGGATCGGAGCGTCGCTGCGTAGTACGAGCATATGTGGCCCTGCGACGGCGGTGGTGTAGTCGCGGTCCTTTCGGGTCACCCATGGGACCGTGCGTCCGTAGTCGAAACGGATGATCAACTCCATCCGAACTGGCACTCGGCCACGCTTCCCCCGAACCAGTCGCACGACATCGGAATTCCGTCCCCGGAGGGGCATGAAATCAACCAGGGTGACGACCCCTTCGTCGGTTTCGAATTCGGTCTCCAACACCAGGGTGCCTTCACGATAGCCGCGGCGGACGCGCGACTCCCCCTGTGGGGTGATCAGCCACCGTCCATTCTCGGCAGATCCCAGCAGCGCGGCAAAACATGCCCCGGAGTCGAAGCGGGGCCAGCACAGCCAGTCGATCGAGCCGTTGCGAGAAACCAGGGCAGCAGTTTCGCAATCTCCGATCAGCGCGTAGTCTTCAATTTGGGTAGCCATTCCTGAATCGGCTGCTTGGTTTGGGTGCCTGACGTCAATGCAAGGAGGCCATCGCCGCTTCTGCGAGCTTCAGTTGGTTTGCGACGACGGCCGGATCGCCCACCTGGAAACTATTCGGAGCGGTGTGGTTGGGATGCTCAATGCGGCGCCAGGTGTCGAGGCTCTGTTGATACCACGACCGCGACTGGGCCCATCCGGACCTCTTCCGCGTTGTCGTCGGAGCGCCCTGCCGCACTTCGTTCATGCTGAGTTCGCCCAGACCGGCGTACGCGTCCGCCGCGACATACAGGGAATCGAGGTCCGCGTCCTGAACGGAAATCAGCGGTTCAACAATCGTCAACGCCTGATGAAAATGTTCTGAGGCCGCTGGGCTACGTCCAGCCAAAGCGGCTGCCTCTCCCATTTTGACTTCGCACGCAGCAACCTCTGTACGCTGGCCCGATGCTCCGGCCTTGAAAAGAGATTCATAGATCGAGCGGGCATGGTCGAGTTCTGCGAGCGCAGCGTCAGGTTTGTGCGCGCCCGCCAGGATGGTGCCACGTGCCGCCAGCATTGCCGCGTAGATCCCCTGCTGGTGAGCACTTTGGGACGACGATGCGACCAGGGGCCGCATGATTTCCAGCCCCTGATTCGAGTATTCCAGAGCTGTCGGAGTCTTGCCTACGCGAGCCCATGCGGTAGCGGTATTGACATAGGCGATTGCCAATCCCTGTTGCAGCAAAGCATTCCTGGGGTCGGCGCGTTGCAGGTCCTGGTAGATGGCCAGGCCTTTCTCATTGCTCTCGACCTCGTGCGCGTAGTCGCCCAAATCGTCATAGACGCTCGCGATCGAACCGTAAGCAACCGCAATGCTGCGCTGGTAGCGAAGTTCCGTCGACAAATGAGTCAACTTGCGATTGATCTCCAGCGCCTTCTCATAATTGGAAAGGGCCGCCCGTGGGTCCGAGACTTCCAGGACGCCAGCGATGTCGCTTAGGTCCATGGCATAGCCATGGAGGGTGTGGACATCGTCGGGCTGAAGCTTGAGCGCCATCTCGTCTGCCGCCAGTGCGGCGCGATAATCTGTGATGATTTTCTGCCTGGCCAGGTGGTCTCCCGGATATCCAATCGCGCCGGAAACTTCATGGTCGAAACTCAATTCATAGAGCACTTTCGCATTGCTGGGTTGCGATTTGCCGAGTCCTTCGGAAATAACAATGGCGCGATCGATATTCTCGCGTGCGCCGCGAAGATCGCCGGTCGCCCATTGCTGGTGGGCAACGAGCCGGTATCCCTGCGCCAGCGCCACTTGATCGGTCCAATCGCGTGAAACAGCATCGATCTGTAAGCGAATCGCGAGTGCCTTTTTGTAGCTGGCCATCGTGGCCTCGGCATCGCCCAGATTGTTCTCCAGGTAATCACCCTGCACTGAGCCGACTCTCTCGTAAGCGGTCGCCAGTTCGCGCTGCAACCCGACGTCACCGGCCGATTGCTGGGCCAGGACATTGAGATATTGAAGGGCGCGATCGACAATGATCTTTCTTGCCGGTGTCGAGCCCGGCAGATCCTTGATTGAATCATGCACATCGAAGATCAGGGAATTGGACAGGCTTCGAACATCGTTGAAGCGCCGCTCTGCGATACGGGCCTCATGCATCGTGATGACGAGTCCTGCCACCAGAATCATGGCGACCAGCGCCGCCCCTGCGACGCCTGCTTTATGCCGCGTGATGAACTTTGACGCCCGGTAGCGGGCCGTATCCTTGCGCGCGACGATTGGCAGGTTGGCAAGGTTCCGTCGAATATCCTCCGCGAATTGTTCAACCGACGAATAGCGACGCTGCGGTTCCTTGCGCAGAGCCTTAAGAACAATGTTGTCCAAATCCCCTTTCAGTTGCTTCGCTAACTTCTCAGGTGCGAGGGGTTCTTGCGGAAATCCAATCTCGCCCAAGGCTGTGCCGGAGGCGAGGTTGCGCTTGGATCGCGCGATCGTGCTCGGCTTTAGGGGTTCAAACTCGCACGCTGCCCGAGCGGCTTCATGCGGAACACTGCTGGATTCCAGATACGGGCTGCGTCCAGTCAATAATTCGTAGAGGACGACGCCAAGGGAGTAGACATCGCTTGCCGTAGTGATTGGCTCGCCCCGCACCTGTTCTGGGCTCGCGTATTTCGGAGTCAGAAGGCGAAACAGGGTCAGCGTGGATTCCGACTGACCTTGTTCGGAATCCACGTCCAGAATTTTGGCGATCCCAAAATCCAGCAGCTTCGGAATGCCGGCAGCGGTTACCAGGATGTTGCCCGGTTTGAGATCGCGATGAATGATCAGTCGCTGATGTGCGAACTGCACCGCGTCACAGACCTGAAGAAACAACCGTAGTCGGTTCTTGACGGAGAGTTGCTGCTGCGTGCAATAGACGTCAATCCGCGTGCCCTCGACCAATTCCATGACGAGGTAGGGCACTCCGCCCTCTGTTGTGCCTCCATCAAGCAGGCGGGCGATGTTGAAATGATCGAGCGATGCCAGAATCTGCCGCTCCTGTCGAAACCGTTCTGCCAGCGAAGCGGAGCCGTCCTGGACAAGCTTAACCGCAACCTCCTTGGTGTATTGACCATCGGCGCGTAGAGCGCGATAGACCTCGCCCATGCCGCCTCGTCCAAGCTCTTCGATAATCCGGTACGGCCCGATCCGCCGGTCACTGGCGCCCGCCACGCTCGCCGTCAGACCCGGAAGATCCATCGCAGACTCGTTCAGGAAATCTGTTCCCGCACGCTCGTGGGATGAGAGCAGCGATCGCACTTCGCGATGTAATTCCGAGTCGCCGTCGCAGATGCGGTTGAGAAAAGCTTCACGGTCCCCGACGTCGAGGGTCATCACTTCACCGACGAGGTGTTTGACTCGTTGCCAGCGGTCCGAGTTCATACCTCGGCTTCTCCCGTGATGGCGCGGAACAGCCACGCCCGCGCGATCAGCCAGTCGCGCTTAATCGTTGCCGGCGACACTCCCAGAACCTCGGAGGCATCCTCGATCGTCAATCCCCCGAAGAAACGCAGTTCGACAATGCGGCCCTGCTGTTCATCCAGTGCAGAAAGCTCGGATAGCGCCTTGTCGAGCGCGATGACATCAACGTTGACTTTCTGCGGGAAGGCGATGGTTTCGTCGAGCGTAAGAGTGCAGACGCCGCTTCCGCGTTTCGCTGCACTCCGTGCACGCGCATGGTCCACCAGGATTTGTCGCATCAGGCGCGCTGAGATGGCGAAGAAGTGTGCGCGATTCTGCCATTCCGGAGGATTTTGTCCCGCGAACCGCAAATAGGCCTCATGCACCAGGGCCGTGCTCTGCAATGTATGATCGCCCCGTTCCCGACGAAGGTGATGACGCGCCAAACGCCGCAGTTCGTCATAGACAAGCGGCATCAACTGCTCCAGGGCTTCGCGATCGCCTTCTCGCCAGCGGAGCAAGAGTTGCGTAACCGGTGCAGCAGGGTCGGAGGGCAAGGGCAAGTCCCCAAGCGCCTGGGGGTTGGCGCACTTAGGGAGGGAGAATAGCCACTTTTCGGAGTGTTGTCAATCTACTGAAAATAAGGAGGTTGCGCGTTCCGACAACATCATGGTTGACGATCTCATGGAACTCGAATTTCCTCTGAGCTGACGTTGCCAAATTCTACGGATTTGAAGCTAAGAATCGAGAAACGAGGTGCGGATGGATGTTAAGGAACGTCCATCCGCAACCCTCGGAGCGAACTCAGGGCCCCGCTTCGGGGTTAGCGGCGTTGCCCCTCTTTGAGGAAGGTTCCTTCCTGCAGTTCGGTAAAGGCCTGCCGCAACTGCTCCTGGGTATTCATCACGATCGGACCATACCAGGCGACAGGTTCCTCCAGTGGCTTTCCTGAGACCAGCAGGAAGCGGATTCCATCGTCCCCGGCCTGCACCGTAACTTCATCGCCTCGATCAAAAAGAACGAGCGAGCGGTCATCTGCTTCTACCGGCGGAGCGGTATCCAACCACTTCACCGCCTCCGTGGGGACCGCCAGGGGACCCGAAGCATTGCAGAATTTTCCGCTGCCCGCGAAAACGTAGGCAAAAGCGTGGCGCACCGTCTCCACGGGAAGCGTCTTTCTCTTGCCTGGAGAAACCGAGACGTCGAGATAGATGGGATCGGCAGCCACACCTTTGACCGGACCGGTCTTCCCCCAAAACTCTCCGCAGACAATTCGCACGTGAGTGCCGTCGTCGTCGGTCATGTCAGGTATCTCCGGTGCCTTCACTTCCTGGTAGCGGGGCGCGGTCATTTTGAGCGATGCGGGAAGGTTGCCCCACAACTGGAATCCATGCATCCGCCCGGCGTGATCCCCCTTCGGCATTTCCTGGTGAATGATGCCACTGCCTGCGGTCATCCACTGCACGTCGCCCGATGAGATGACGCCGCTGTTGCCCATGCTGTCCCCGTGCTCAACCGTCCCGGCCAGCACATAGGTGATGGTTTCGATTCCCCGGTGGGGATGCCAGGGGAATCCCGCCAGATAGTCTTCGGGAACATCGTTACGAAAATCGTCCAGCAGCAGGAATGGATCGAAATCCTTCGTGTTTCCGAAACCAAATGCACGGCGGAGTCGCACGCCGGCACCTTCCATGGTCGGCTTGGACTTGATCAGCCTTCGAACCGGACGAATGGACATACTGACCTCCCAGAGAAATGATATTCCTCATCGTCTCGTCAGGCGGCAACCTTCAAGGCAATCCGTCCTCAAGACAATCTTTCCTCGTTTGTGATCAGACCCAGCCAACACGGCGTGAGCACTGCGTGCCTTTTCGAGCGGCGTCAAGAAAGCCGGGCGTCGAGAGAAAATGAACCCGGGCCGGGGCAGGCTAAGGCGGTTGCGATTGCGGCCATCAGAGTTGGCCATTTTGGCTGCAAAAAACCGGGGAGCGGGCTCCTGAACCACACAGAGGCACCGCTCCAGCAGTGTTGCCAGCACAAATCGACGATCCTCTTTTCGCGCAAGCTCAGGCGAGATCGTAGCGATCGAGGTTCATCACCTTGGTCCAGACCGCCACGAAGTCTTTCACGAACTTCTCCTTCGAGTCCGTGCACGCATAGACTTCCGCGAGGGCACGCAGCTGCGAGTGCGAACCGAAGATCAGGTCGACACGGGTGCCGGTCCACTTGACCTGGTTCGTCTTCCGGTCGCGCCCCTCGTACACGCCGTCAGCGCCATTGGGCTGCCACTGCGTGTTCATGTCGAGCAGGTTGATGAAGAAGTCGTTGCTCAGCGTACCGGGCTTCTTGGTGAATACGCCGTGCGCTGACTTCCCGGCATTCGCACCCAGAACTCGCATGCCGCCGATGAGGACCGTCATCTCCGGCGCCGTCAGCCTGAGCAATTGCGCTTTATCCACCAACATTTCCTCCGGCGAAAGACGCTGCTTGCCGCGGACATAGTTGCGGAATCCATCGGCTTTCGGTTCGAGCGGTGCAAAAGAATCGACGTCGGTTTGTTCTTGCGATGCGTCCATGCGGCCCGGCGTGACTGGGACCTTAACTTTGTGGCCGGCCTTCTTCGCCGCTTCCTCGACAGCGGCGCAGCCGCCCAGAACGATCAGGTCAGCAAGGGAGACCTTTTTCTTGCTGGACTTGTTGAATGCTTCCTGAATCGCCTCCAGCTTGTTCAGCACCTTCGCCAGTTCAGCCGGCTGGTTGACTTCCCAGTCCTTTTGCGGGGCGAGGCGAATACGCGCGCCGTTCGCTCCACCGCGCTTGTCAGAGCCGCGGAATGTTGACGCGGACGCCCATGCCGTAGTGACCAGCTGGGAGATCGACAGTCCGGATTTGAGGATCTTGGCTTTCAGCGCAGCAATTTCCTTGTCCCCGATGACTAGTTTGCGGTTCACCGCGGGGATCGGGTCTTGCCACGGCAACGGCTCCTTCGGGACCAGCGGGCCAAGATAGCGCGCGATCGGGCCCATGTCGCGGTGTGTGAGCTTGAACCACGCCCGGGCAAAGGCATCGGCAAGCTGATCCGGATGCTCGTAGAAGCGCCGCGAAATCTTTTCATAAGCAGGATCGAGCCGCAACGAGAGATCCGTGGTCAGCATGGTTGGCGCGTGACGCTTAGAAGGATCGAATGCATCGGGTATCGTTCCGTTGCCTGCGCCATTCTTCGCAGTCCACTGATGCGCGCCGGCCGGGCTTTTGGTCAGCTCCCATTCGTACTTGAACAGGTTCTCGAAAAAGTTGTTGCTCCACTTCGTTGGCGTCGTGGTCCAAATGACTTCCAGGCCGCTGCCGATCGCGTCAGCGCCTTTGCCGGTCTTGAATTTGCTTTTCCAGCCGAGGCCTTGCTCCTCGATGATGGCCGCTTCTGGCTCTGCGCCAACCAATTTCGCATCGCCGGCGCCGTGGGTTTTGCCGAAGGTGTGACCGCCCGCAATCAGCGCGACCGTCTCCTCGTCATTCATCGCCATGCGGGCAAACGTTTCGCGGATGTCCTTAGCCGCCGCAATGGGATCCGGATTGCCGTTCGGTCCTTCCGGATTCACGTAAATCAAACCCATCTGCACGGCCGCGAGTGGGTTCGAGAGATCACGGTCCCCGCTGTAGCGCTCATCGGCCAGCCACTTGCCTTCAGGACCCCAGAAGACATCCTCTTCGGCCTCCCAGACATCCTCGCGCCCGCCACCAAAACCGAACGTCTTGAAGCCCATGGACTCGAGGGCGACGTTACCGGCGAGAATCATCAGGTCGGCCCAGGAGATCTTCCGGCCATACTTCTGTTTGATCGGCCACAGCAGCCGGCGCGCCTTGTCGAGGTTCACATTGTCCGGCCAGCTATTGAGCGGCGCGAAGCGCTGCTGTCCGGCTCCGGCTCCGCCGCGGCCGTCGCCGATACGATACGTGCCGGCGCTATGCCATGCCATGCGAATGAATAGCGGCCCGTAGTGGCCAAAGTCGGCCGGCCACCAATCCTGCGAGTCGGTCATCACCTTATGAAGGTCTTTGATCACGGCTTTCAGGTCGAGGCTCTTGAATTCCTTGGCGTAGTCGAACTCCTCGCCCATCGGATTGGAAAGGGTGGAGTGTTGGTGGAGAACCTGAAGGTTCAGTTGGTTCGGCCACCAGTCACGGTTCGTGTGTGCAGAGGTTGCGCCCGTAAAAGGGCACTTCGCTTCAGTTGCCATGATTTGCTCCTTTTGCTCTATGAAATTTGCTAAAAAGTTGTGACGAACTACGAAACGGATCTTGGTTTGAGCGTCAGCGTCATTGCCGCCAGCCGCCCGATGCGCAACATTCATCTCGCCTCGACGCGCCTTGACACTCGGCCAGAAGCGCGGCGCGGAGTGCACTTCGTGCAGAACCCCCGGAAAATGAGTTCACACTCGCGAAGCACCCTGTTACCGAGCGAGCCCGAGGCAGGCAGGGGCACGTCGTACCACTCGATGTCCTCGACATTGCCGCAGCGGTCGCAGATGAAGTGGTGATGCCGCATGCCTTTTGCATCGAATCGCGCGGCCCGGCCCTCGACCGCCACTTCACGTACCAATCCCGCCTTCACCAGGTCCCGCAGATTGTTATAAGTGGTGGCCCTTGAGGAGCGCGGGTCCATACGATTCACAGCTTCGAAGATTTCTGCAGCGGTGGGATGCCCGGCGTGCTCCATCAAGAATGCCATTACGGCATAGCGCTGCGGAGTGCAACGCAACCCGCTGTTCTGCAGAGACCGTTGAATTGCTGCAGCAGACATGAAAAACTTAGACTATATCTAATCTAATCTTTTGTCGAGATATACGCTGTTGGCTGCTGCGGCAGACAGAAAGCTGTCGAATGCCATATTCAGTTTAGAACGGAAGAAAGCGCGCGTGTGGCTCATGGAACATCGCGTTTTTCGCGACTCGAACACACGGTTCAACTTTCAGCTTGCGACTAAAGGAAGTTGCAGCCTATGGCACGCAGTTCGACGCGTGGCTGCTGTTGCGTCACACTACGCGGCAGGGTTTCACATGCCATATGCCAGCTGCGTACTCTTTGATCGTGCGATCGCTGGAAAACCTCCCAGATGTCGCAATATTGAGGATGGCCTTGCGAGCCCAGTCGTGGGGATGGTTGTATACCCCCAGGAGCCGGCTGTCCGCATCCACGTATGCCCCAAGGTCCGCCAGATGCATGTAGAAGTCTCCCTGCGTCAAGAGCATGTCCCGGAGCGGGGCGAAAATGCCGGGCTCATTGTGACTCAGGTAATCAGAGAAGATCAAGTCCAAGGCTCTGCGGGTTTCCGGTTCGTTCTCATAGTGCCATTGGGGGTTGTACCAGCCTCGGCTATCGAGCACCTGGTCGGCGGTCAGTCCGAAAAGGAAGAAGTTTTGCTCGCCTGCAGCGTCTGCCATTTCGATAGTTGCCCCGTCACGAGTTCCAATCGTAAGAGCACCGTTCATCATGAACTTCATGTTGCTTGTGCCGCTCGCCTCGTAGCCGGAAGTGGAGATCTGGTTGGAGACGTCGCTGGCAGGAATCAGGCGCTCCGCGAGGGTGACGCAGTAGTCCGGCAGGAACACTACCTTCAGGCGTCCGCGCACTGCCGGATCACCATCCATTGTGCCAGCAAGATTGTTGATCAGTTTGATGATCAACTTGGCCAGGTGATAGGCGGGCGCTGCCTTGCCGGCAAAGAAGAACGTTCGCGGTGTCATCGTCAGATCGGGATTCTCCCGGAGGCGGTTGTAGAGCACGGCGATGCGAAGCACGTTCAGCAATTGCCGCTTATATTCGTGGATTCGTTTCACGTGAGCGTCAAAGATGCAGTCGGGGTCGATCACCTGCCCGGATGCCGTTTTGAGCCAATTTGCGAACCGCACTTTCGCCTGGCGCTTCGCGTCGCGGATGGCGTCGCGAAATCCGCTATCTTCCGCAAGGTGCGCAAGCTTCTGGAGTTCATCCAGGTCAGTGATCCAGGTGCTCCCGATGGCCTCGGTAATGGTGTGCGCGAGTGCAGGATTCGCAAGCAGCAACCAACGACGTGGCGTAACTCCATTCGTCTTGTTATTGAAACGCTCGGGATAGAGCTCGGCCAGCTCCCTGACCGTCGTGGTCCGCAAAAGTCCGGAGTGGATCTCGGCCACGCCGTTTGTGCTGTGCGACCCTACAATTGCGAGGTTAGCCATCCGGATCTTTCGCGGCACGCCTTCTTCGACAAGGCTGACTTGCTGTATACGAGTTTCGTCGCCGGGAAATCGGCCCCGAACGTCATTGACCAGTCGTCGATTGATTTCAAGAATCAACTCCAAATGCCGAGGAAGAAGAGTTTCGAACCATTCCAGTGGCCATTTCTCGAGAGCTTCGGGTAGTAGTGTGTGATTCGTGTATGCCAGAGCCTTTCGTGTCAGGTCCCATGCCTGATCCCACTCCAGATGAGCTTCATCGAGCAGGATTCGCAGCAGTTCAGGCACAGCCATGGCTGGGTGTGTGTCATTGAGTTGGATGGCAACCTTCTCGGCGAATCCCGACCAATTGGCATTTGTCTTGCGGAAGCGGCGGACGAGGTCGGCGAGCGAACACGCGACCAGAAAATACTCTTGGACAAAGCGCAAGCCTTGTCCCTTGCTGGTCGAGTCATCGGGATAGAGAACACGAGTGAGAGACTCGGCGGCAAGGGTTTCGGCCAATGCGTCAGCGAAGTCCCCACTACTGAATTCCTGGAAGTCAAAGTAGTTGGAAGCGGCGGCTCCCCAAAGCCGCAGTGTGTTGATTGTCTTTCCACCGTAGCCCACAACCGGCCGATCAAAAGGTATACCGACCAGGACTGACGGCTGCCCGGCTACCGCACGAAGTGAGCCTCCTTGTAATTCAAAGGAGCAATTCAGCCTTATTTCCACAGCTTCTTCGGGGCGGGCAACCTCCCACGGATCCGGGTGGCGCAGCCAGTTGTCACCTTGCTCGTGCTGCCACCCATCATGTATGGATTGCTTGAAGATGCCAAACTCGTAGCGTAGGCCGTAGCCCATGGCCGGGAGTTGGAGGGTAGCCATGGAGTCAAGAAAGCATGCCGCCAGCCGCCCAAGGCCGCCATTTCCCAATCCCGCATCCGGCTCGTGCTCCAGCAGGGAAGCCAAATCAATGTTTCTCTGATTGGCAGTTTGTTCCACAAATGGAGCAAGCAGAAGGTTAGTGACGTTATTAGCTGCCGAGCGGCCAAGGAGAAATTCCATCGACAGGTAGTAGACGCGCTTCGGATTCTCGCGTTCGTAGGTTTTTTCGGTGAGTATCCATCTCTGCGAGAGAACATCTCGCAGTGAGCGGGCAAAGGCCTCGTATCGCTCGCGGTCGCGGATAGCAGCCAGGTCCTTTATGTTGTCAAAGAGCAGATGCCGGTCATACAGACCATCTGCTGCCATGAAGGGAATGGGGCCGCAACCGTATTGTTTGAGGAGTTGTGTCCCGTCGACAGCACTCAATGTTTCGTCAATGGATATGACACCTTTCGCGCTCATGTGGGATTCCTTTGCGGAGTTGCTTGTTGGTGCACTAGACATTTGGGAGAGGGCTCGTCAGGGCGGTCCCTCTGCTCTATATAGCGGAATCCCAATTGCGTTGGTACTAGCACTCTTGACAGAGTTGGGACCACGAGGAGCCCGCCTCGTTGTCCGCGACGGGAGCAGAGGGCCGTCGAGGCTCGAGTGCATGCCCGAAAATGTTTTCATACCACCGGCGTGCGAGACTTCTTTAGTAACCGACGTTTGCATTCCCACAGCCGGCAGGCGCTGATGTCCTGACGGTAGGGAAGGGAACAAAATTGACAGCAAACAGGCGCTACGCGCCGTGACCCAAGAACCGATCACGCGAGCACGCCTTGGTGGATGTACTTGGTGCGATGAGTGTGCTGAGCAAAACGTCCGCGCCGCAGTCGAATCGCGGCCTTGAGATGCCCTCGGAAATTCTCTCCGCCAACCTGTCAGTTCTGCGAGTATCGATAAGCGCCTGCATTACCTAGGATCCAAGACAGCGGGATCAAATCTCGACACGTACCGGACGCCGCAGACGCCCGAATGTCAAGCTCATGTGGAATCGCCGGAAGCAGGTGAGATGAGGTCGTCCGAACACTCAACGGTGGAGGTAAGGAAATGAAGATCGGTAGATTATTGGGATTCATCTTGCTGCTGGGAGCGTTTGCATGGGCTCAGGAGTTTCCCAGGTTCGAAGTCGGAGTTAATTACAACTATGCGCGATATGCGCCCAGTGTGAAGTATTCGGATAGCCACAGCCTGAACGGCGGCGGTGGGTCTGTGACCTTTAACTGGAACGAATACCTCGGTCTTAAGATGGACTTGCAAGGATATGGCAGCAATGACAACAACTTTGTAATTCCTCCCAATAACGTATTCCCAAACGGCCTGATAGGGCATGTTCAGGGAAATCTGTTTACCTATCTGTTCGGCCCGCAACTCAAAGTGCGTGCTCATCATTTTCAGCCATTCGGTCACATTCTGTTTGGCGGAGCGCACTCGAACGTCTATGCAAACGCTTTTAAGCAAATCTGTCAGCCAATCGAAGGGGGATGCCCCATTTCGAAGTCGCCTACATCGGACGCATTTGCGATGAACTTTGGCGGTGGAGTCGACATCCCGCTCACCAAGACCATCTCGATTCGACCAGCCGAGTTCGACTATTTCCTGACCCGTTTCGACAACCCATTCACCGGAACGGCGAACCAGAACAATTTCCGCTACTCCGCGGGGGTCGTTTTTACCCTTGGAAACAGGAACTACTAGGGCGTGGTCGAACCTGAGGGGACCAGTTTCATTGGTTCCCCTCAGACTTTCCACGCTGAGTCGCGGTGGGATGAACCGACACGCAAACAAGGGATCGACTCAACTCAGCGGCTCGAATAGTAACCCTCCTTGTAGTACGCTCGCAAAGGACGGTCCTCGGCGGAAGAATTGATCCGCACTTTTACTCGCCGCCACTTGTCCGTCGATGGCCCAGGAGGCCGGTAGCCCAACACGTATTGGTTTCGCAACTCACGGCTGATGGTGGCAGCCGCTTCCGGAAGCTTGCTTCTCTTGTCCACGGTGATCGTCCGGCCGCCCGTGACGTCTGTGATTTCGCTCAGCCATTTCTTGCCGAGTCTCTCTTCGATCGTATTCACGAAAAATGTCTCGAACAGACCGATGGCATAAACCTGCACGTCAGACTCGCGCAGCAGACTCTTGATCTCCCGCGAAGTATAGCGGCTGGCGTTATCACCTCCGTCGGAGACGATCAGGATGGCCTTCCGCTTGTATCGCGCAGCGCGCAACTCAGCCACCGCGAGGTAGATGGCATCGAGCATTGCCGTGGGTCCACCAGGCTGAATGGCCATCAGTCTTTGTTGGGCCGTGTCAATGGAGTCTGTGGGTCCTGCCAAGACTCGTGGACGATCTGAGAAGGCGATCGCAAAATACTCGTCCTCCGGATGTGCATTGTTGAAAAATTCAACAATTGCAGCCCGTTCGGTCTCAATCTTATCGGTCATGCTCTTGCTGACGTCGAGCAGAATGGCCACCGAGGCGGGTTCCGACTCGGTTGAGAAATAGCGGATTTCCTGAAGCTTGTCTTCCTCGTAAAGCGAGAAGTCCTGTTTTTTCAGTGTGGTGACAGATCTGTCTAAGGAGTCGCTCACAGTGACCGGAACCAGGACAAGTTCAACTCTAGCGCGTAGAGGCTTTATCCAGTCGCCTGTCGGTGGGGTAATGGTCGACATTATTCCCGGAATTGGATCAGTAGTCGCGGCCTTCGTGCGTGGTGAGATGTGCACTTCATCCGTAGACTGGGCCGACAAGCATGGAACTAGTAGGATTGTCGCGGTCCCGAAAAGAAGAAATCGCCATCCGACATGTCGTTTCACGGCCAGATTTTGTCTCATCTGAAATCAGGAGGGAGATCCCGTTGAGACCGGGCTGTGATGAACATCTTCTACGAAACGTCGCTTCTGTCAATGGCCAATTTGTAGAGTGTGAGCAGGAGGGAACTTCCCCTAGAGGCCTGACCGTGAAGTCCATTTGATCTGAAATGCCGCTTGTGGGGTCGGTCGCAATTACCCGGAATCGCACGATCAGGAACTGTGAGGAGTGAGAGGCCCAATGCGCGCTCTTGGACACGCACCTGGGCTTTCTGGGTGATCGGTACCTGTTACGTACTACGGTGGCGCCTCTTCACGTTGAGTTGGGCGAGTGAACGCGCTAATGCCGCGTTGACGGAAGCAATTTCTTCTGAGGAAAGTTTTTCCCGGAGGCGGGCTGCGGCGCGCTGGCGCGCCTCTTCAACCGCCGCTTCGTCAATGCTTTCCACCGGTACCGCCATGTTCGTGAGTATCGAGAGGCGTTCGTTGGTGACTTCCACCAGACCTTCACCGACGGCCATGAAGGCGTCGCGTCCGCCCTTGCGCACAATCAACTCTCCGGGCACCAACTGTGTCATGAGGCGAACATGCTCGGGCAAGACTCCCATCTGCCCCTGCACGGCGGGCAGAGTAACCATTTCGACGTCGTCGGAATACACGGTTGCTTCTGGCGTTACGATTTCCAATTTGAGAGTATTTGCCATAGTGCCACTCGCATCCCCGATGCCGGGTCAGACTCCTAGGCGGCTTTCAGTTCGGAATGAATTTCGTCGATCGCACCCTTCATATAAAAATTGCTTTCGGGCACGTCATCGTGCTTGCCGTCCAAGATTTCTTTGAAACCACGTACAGTTTCCGCTACGGCAACCTGCTTGCCCTCCCGTCCAGTGAACACCTGCGCAACACTGAAGGGTTGACTTAGGAACTTCTGGATCTTGCGGGCCCGGAACACGGTCAGCTTGTCTTCAGGGGACAGTTCGTCCATGCCGAGGATGGCAATGATGTCCTGCAAATCCTTGTAGCGCTGCAGCACCTTCTGCACACCTCTGGCAGTGTCGTAGTGTTCCTGGCCTACGATCTCGGGAGCGAGGGCGCGGGAGGTCGAGGCGAGCGGATCGACTGCGGGGTAAATACCTAGCTCAGCGATCGACCGCTCCAGAACGATGGTGGCGTCCAAGTGGGCGAATGTTGTGGCCGGTGCCGGGTCGGTCAGGTCGTCAGCCGGCACGTACACGGCCTGGAAGGACGTGATAGATCCCTTCTTTGTGGAAGTAATGCGTTCTTGAAGTGCTCCCATCTCTGCCGCCAGTGTGGGCTGATAACCAACTGCGCTGGCTGTGCGGCCGAGCAGGGCGGAGACCTCCGACCCGGCTTGTGAAAAGCGGAAGATGTTGTCGATGAAGAGGAGCACATCCTGGTTTCTCTCGTCGCGGAAGTACTCAGTAATTGCCAGACCGGATAGAGCTACGCGGAGTCGTGCACCGGGAGGCTCGTTCATCTGTCCGTACACCAATGCAATCTTAGATTCCTTCAAGTTGTCCTGCTTGATGACTCCCGCCTCCGACATTTCGTGGTACAGATCATTCCCTTCACGGGTGCGTTCGCCGACTCCGGCAAACACGGAGACGCCGCCGTGGAGCTTTGCAATGTTGTTGATGAGTTCCATGATTACGACGGTCTTTCCAACTCCCGCACCACCGAATGCACCTACCTTGCCGCCTTTCAGAAACGGACAGATCAAGTCAATGACCTTAATTCCTGTGGGAAGCAGTTGAGGAGAAGTGGATTGCTCAACGAGCGGCGGGGCAGGCCGGTGAATGGGATAATACTTCTCCGCCACGACCGGTCCGCGCTCGTCCACTGGATTCCCGGTCACGTCGAAAACGCGGCCCATGACACCATCGCCGACCGGCATGGAGATCGGAGCTCCATCGTCTGTGACCTCAAAACCACGTTTCAGTCCTTCCGTGCCGGACATGGAGATCGCCCGCACCCACTTGTCCCCAAGGTGCTGTTGGACTTCGAGCTTCACTTTTGCCGGCTCGTTCTGGACTTTAAATTCGCAAGTGAGCGCGTTGTAAATTGCGGGCAGTCCTTCTGGAAATTCGACATCCACGACCGGTCCGAGAACTTTGACAATTTTGCCCCGGTTCACGCCCGACTTCGAAGCTGCATGCGAATCTGTCTTCATTGAAGTGACTCCCGTTTACTCTGACTGCCCGCCAGCGATCTCCAGCAATTCCTTCGTGATGTTGCCCTGTCGCAACTTGTTGTATTCGAGAGTCAGGTCCCTGATCAGACTCTCCGCGCTGTCGGTTGCATTTTTCATCGAGACCATGCGCGCACTTTGCTCACTCGCTTTGGCATTCAGCAGGACCTGATAGATGTAGATGTCAAGGTAATGAGAGAGCAGGTAGGTCAGCACGAACTCCGGGCTTGGCTCAAATACGGCCTCGGTTGTGTCGGCAGCCAATTCCTCTTCGGTTCTGATGCCTGGGACCTTCAGAGATCTGATTTCTCCGACCGGCAGGAACTCAATGCAGACGGCATTCTGACTGAGCGTGTTGACGAACTGGGTGGCGATCACCTGGACCTGGTCCACTTCACCCTTCAAGAAGAGGTCGCGCGCAAAGAGCGCTATGGCTCTGGCTTCTGCAAACGTCGGCCGGTCCGCATAGGGAAAATCAGCGACCAACTGGCGGCCGGTGCGGGCGATGAATTGAGCTGCCCTGCGACCGGCAGTAATGAATAACGTGGATTGCGAATCGAATTCGGCAGCCAACCGGAAGACATTGTTGTTCAGCGCGCCGCACAGTCCCTTGTCCGCTCCAATCAGAATCACACCACGCTTCCTGATTTCTTTTCGCACTTCGAGCAAGGGATGGTTGAATTCCCGCATCCGAGTCGTCGCCTCGCGCTGAATACGGTACAGCAGGCGCACGAAGGGACGTCCGGCAAGGGCGGCGAGTTGCGCTCTCCGCATCTTTGATGCCGCGACCATCTGCATGGCTTTGGTGATTTGCGCAGTACTGCTGATGGACCGTATCCTTCTCCGTAAATCGCGCGGGCTATTCATGATTCAGCGACCAGATCTCAAATCGATGCCCCAGAAATCTAGAGGCACTAAGAAAACGGTACTGTTCATCTCCACGTTTCTTTGAACTGATCGACTGCGGCTTTCACGTCCGCAGTTAAGCCTGGGCTGAGTGCTTTTTCTTGAGCGATCCTGGTGAGCAACTCTGGCTTTCGCGTGGTGACGAAATCGGTCAGCTTGGCCTGAAATTCCTTGATTCGATTGACCGGTACATCATCCACATATCCATTCTGGACAGCCCAAATCACAGCTACCTGGATTTCAGCAGGAATAGGGTTGTACTGAGGTTGCTTAAACAACTCCATAATGCGCTTGCCACGATCAATCTGGGCCTGGGTTTTTGCATCCAATTCCGAACCGAACTGCGCGAACGCCGCCAGTTCCCGGAACTGAGCAAGATCTCCTTTTAACTGTCCGGCCACCTGCTTCATGGCTTTGAGCTGGGCGGCGGAACCGACGCGCGAAACTGAGAGTCCGACGGAAATGGCAGGGCGCATGCCTTGATAGAACAGATCCGTTTCGAGGTAGATCTGGCCATCCGTGATCGAGATTACGTTCGTGGGAATGTATGCGGAAACATCGCCCGCCTGCGTTTCGATGATCGGCAGGGCAGTAAGAGAGCCATTCCCGTACTTTTCTCCGACGCGCGCGGCCCGCTCAAGCAGACGGCTATGCAGATAGAACACGTCGCCGGGATAGGCTTCACGGCCGGACGGCCGCTTCAGCACCAGCGATACCTGACGATACGCCACCGCATGCTTGGACAGGTCGTCGAAGACAATGAGCGCGTCCATACCATTGTCCATGAACCATTCACCCATCGCTGCACCGGCGAACGGAGAGAGGTACTGACTGGTGGCGGAGTCCGATGCGGGAGAAGCAACAATGATCGTATAGGGCATCGCCCCAGCTTGCTCGAGGACGGAAATGGTCCGGGCGATGCTGGATTGCTTCTGACCGATGGCGACATAGATGCAATAGAGCGGTCGATAATCTTTGTCGCGTGCTGTCTCGCCTGCTTTATTGAGGCGCGCCTGACTGATAATCGTGTCGATACAAATCGTCGTCTTGCCGGTCGACCGATCGCCGATGATCAACTCGCGCTGGCCGCGGCCGATCGGAATCATCGCGTCGATTGCCATGATGCCGGTTTGCACCGGCTGCCGGACGGGGCTACGGCGAATAATTCCAGGGGCAAGCTTCTCGACAGGATAAAAAGTATTGCTTTCGATCGGTCCTTTGCCATCCAACGGTTCGCCGAGAGTATTGACGACTCGGCCCAAGAGGCCTTTTCCGACCGGAACCTGGAGCAATTTACCCGTGGTACGGACTTCATCGCCTTCCTGCAGCTGCGTGTAGTCACCGAGAATAATCACTCCGACTTCGGTTTCTTCCAGATTCAGCGCCAGGCCGGTAATGCCATGGCCCAGATCCAGCATCTCGTTGAGCATCGCGTCCGAGAGTCCTTCAACGCGCGCGACGCCGTCCCCGATCTCGCGGATTACACCCACGTTCTGCCGCGTGGTGCCTGTCTTCACTTCCGCGATTTGGGCTTCAAGTTCCTTCAGTAGGTTGGCCATATCGCTTTCATCCTGTTGGTTAAAGAATCGCGACGCTCCAACGTCACGTTCATGCTTCCCATCCGTTCTTGGTGGGGATTCCCAGACTCCTGGCCAGCGCGCCCAGTACAGACCGTATGCTGCTGTCGTAAACGTCGCAGCCGACCTTGATCCGCATTCCGCCGATCAAGGCCGCGTCTTGAGCGAATGACCACGTCAGGTCGGGTCCATATACTGCCGTTAACCCGGCCTGAACCCGTTCCCGCAAATCAAAGGGCAGCGGCACAGCCGTTTCAATCTCGGCCTCGTGGCGCTCGTATTCGCCCTTCAGCAATCGGTGTAGGGCCGCAAGCAACGCGAGGTAGCCACGGCGCTTGGATTCAAGAACCCGCTGAACCACCCATCGGACACGATCTTCGTCGACTCTTCCGCCGCGGGTACACAGTCGGAACAGCTGCTTGGCCTCGCGCGCAATTTGTTTCCCAGATTTCATTTATCAGTTCTTTTCCAAGTCACTAGGCGGCCGCGGACAGTTGTTTTACTGTCTCTTCTGCCATGCGTCGTTGGTCTTCAGCGGTCAAGATCTTCCTGGTGACGCTGGCGGTGGTCTGAACAACGAGTTGACCTACCTCGCGCTTCAGGTCCGCAAGCATGCGGGCACGCTCCTGTTCTGCTGCCTCATGTGCCCTGCTGATGATCTGCTCGCCGGATGCGATGGCCTTTTGCGTTTCGTTCTCGAGGACGCGAGCCGCGGCCTGCCGGGCTTCCTCGATCAACTTGGTCGCCTGCGCATCTGCCTGAAGCAAGATCTGCTGGCGCTGGCCCTCCGCTTCGGCAAGTTGAGTTTTCATTTTGTCGGCGTCGGCCAGACTCTGGGCGATTTGCTGTCGCCTGTCCCCCAGCATCGTGAGGACGGGCTTGTAAGCAAAACGATAAAGGAGAGCGCAGACAATGCCGAAGCTGATGATCTGGGAAATCAAGTGCGGCCAATCCACGCCGAAAGTATTCGCGATCTGCTGGATCTGGCCCGCACTTTCCGGCTCGACCAGCAAAACCAGAGCAGTCATGGCGCAATCTCCTTCGGTAAAGGCTTCGTGCCGCTCGAACACACACCCAATTGCCCGGCTATTTCACCAGGAACAAGGCGTAGAAAACGATCGCTTCTGCGAAAGCAATCGCAAGAATCGACTGCACCAAAATCTTCGTCGAGGCGACGGGGTTACGCCCCACCGCGTCCGACGCTTTCATTCCGATCAAGCCAACGGCAAGGGCCGCACCGAGCGCGGCCAGACCAACATGCAGACTCCCACTCATGGTTCATCCTTCTCTTTCCCGCCGGCTCCCGCGACTGAACACGGCCAAGCCGTCGATATGAAAACTCTTCATCCGTGCGCAGGCACTGGTGCTTCGGTCTCATGCTGGCACATCAGCATGGTGAATACAGCGGTCAGCAGCATGAAGACCAGCGCCTGGACGAGTCCCATCACCAATTCCAAAAAATAGAAGGGAATCGGTACGAGCCAAGCAAAGCCGGGGACAAGTTTCGCCATGGCTTCCAGCAGGTTCTCGCCCGCAAAGATGTTGCCGTAAAGGCGGAAGGTCAGCGAGATGGGCCGGAACAGTATGGAGATGATTTCCAAACATCCTGCCGCGAAGAACACAACCACCAATAGCACCCGCAACAGACCTTCGCTTTCTCCCTTGGGAGCAAACACTTCTTTGAGAACTCCGCGGACGCCAACTTCCTGGAATGACCAGACCAGCCAACTGACGAAAAAGACCAATGCCATCGCGAGGGTCATGTTCACATCGGCATTTGCCCCGCGGAACAGAGGTTGTGCGATCGTGAAGCCGTGGGATGTCTGGTGCCCCCATCCGATCGTACCGACGCCGGGGATAAGACCAAACCAATTGGCCGAGAGAATGAAGATGAAGATCGTCGCGAAATACCAGAACGTCCGCTCGGCCAGATGTGGCCCAATGATACCGGCCAGGAACTTGTACAGTCCCTCGACCAGCCATTCCAGGAAGTTCTGTGCCCCAGCGGGAATCTTCTTCATATTCCGCGTGGCAAACTGCGCAAAGGTAATCAAGCCCAGCGCGACGATCCAGCTCACAACCATGGAATTGGTAATGGGAAATCCGAACGGGCGAGCAATCTCGACTGCTTTCGGTGGAAGGCCGTGCTCCTCAGCCGCGGGGGGCTCGGCCGCAGAGTCGACGGCAGATGCATGGTTTGCCGACGGCGCAGAAGCAACATCGTTGCTCTGCTTCGCAGCCACACTCGGCAAG